>ERZ791883.12-NODE-12-length-256479-cov-10.717546_pt1 | contig 256479 bp, 309 predicted proteins | sample MGYA00510160_ERZ791883 | MGnify/ENA primary metagenome ERZ791883 (study PRJEB30046, sample SAMN00792072) | human gut metagenome | study: EMG produced TPA metagenomics assembly of the A metagenome-wide association study of gut microbiota in type 2... | reverse complement strand
TGGAACTGCGCAAGCAGACCGACTGCGGCATGATGGAGTGCAAGAAGGCTCTGACTGAGGCTGACGGCAACTTCGAGAAGGCTATTGAGATCCTGCGCGAGCGTGGTCTGGCTACTGCTGCCAAGAAGGCAAGCCGCGTTGCTGCCGAGGGTATGGTTTACGCTGACTACTGCCCCAAGTGCAAGGTCGGTGTTGTCATCGAAGTCAACGCTGAGACTGACTTCGTTGCCAAGAACGACAAGTTCGTTGATTTCGTCAAGGAAGCAACCAAGGTCGTCATGCTGCAGAACCCTGCTGATGTTGAGGCTCTGATGGCTTGCAAGACCGAGGCTGGTGAGACCGTTGACGAGGCTCTGAAGAACCTGATCCTGGTCATCAAGGAGAACATCAAGATCCGTCGTTTTGTCCGTTACGAGGGCGTTTGCTCTGCTTACGTCCACGGTGGCGGCACCCACGGCATCCTGGTCAACTTCGAGACCACCAACGACATCGACAGCAAGGACGAGTTCACTGCTTACGGCAAGGACATCGCCATGCAGGTCGCAGCTGCTAACCCCAGCTACGTCGATGAGGCTTCTGTCCCCGCTGAGGTCGTTGCCAAGGAGAAGGAGATCATGCTGGTTCAGATGTCTCAGGATCCGAAGAACGCCAACAAGCCCGAGGCTGTGAAGCAGAAGATGATCGAGGGCAAGATCAAGAAGTTCTTCAAGGAGAACTGCCTGGTCGATCAGGAGTTCGTCAAGGACGGCGATCTGTCTGTTGCTCAGTACACCGCTAAGGTCGCTAAGGATCTGGGCGGCGAGATCAAGATCGTCAAGTTCACCCGTTTCGTGAAGGGCGAGGGCCTGGAGAAGCGTGCTGATGACTTCGCTGCTGAAGTTGCAAGCATGGTGAAGTAATTCAGTCTGACTGAATGAATTTAAGAGCTGTGGTACCTGTAACAGGGTGTCACAGCTCTTTTTGTTTGTGTATGAACGGGAAGTGTGTTATCATAGGAACAATTACAATGAAGAGAAAGCTGGAAGTGAAGAATCTCAACCAGCCGCTGTACCGAAAAAAGGAAGGCGGCATCTGACAGGAGATGTTACGATGAAAACACAGAAACTTGAGATCAGCGGTATTCCTGCTTTGCTGTACGGGAAAGAAAGCCGAAAAGTATATCTCTATGTCCATGGCAAAATGGGATGCAAAGAAGAAGCCCTGCCGTTTGCAGAACTTGCCTGCCCAGCAGGGTATCAGGTTCTTGCTGTTGATTTGCCTGAACATGGAGAGCGCAAGGGCAGCTCCGAGAAGCTGCTGCCGTGGGTGGCGGTTTCAGAGTTGGAAGCGGTCTATTCCTATGCTGCAGAGCGTTGGAAGAATGTTTCGCTGCGGGCTACAAGTATTGGAGCCTGGTTTTCCATGTTGGCCTTACAGGCAAAGCCTTTACGGAGTGCTCTTTTGCTCTCACCAGTGGTAGATATGGAAGATCTTATCACCAATATGATGCAGTGGGCAAATGTGAGTGAAGCCCAGTTGAAAGAAGTAGGGGAGGTTTCCACGGATTTCGATGAGACGTTGTCGTGGCAGTATCTCTGCTGGGTGAGGGAGCATCCCTACCGCTGGAAAGTGCCCACGCAAGTGCTCTATGGCGCAAAGGATAACCTGACTTCCAGGGCAGTGCTTGAGCAGTTCAAACAACGGACAGGTGCGCATCTGACCATCATGGAAGAAGGAGAGCACTGGTTCCATACCGAGCTGCAATTGGCTGTTCTGCAGGAATGGGAGCGAGCACATATCTGAAAGAATTGGGGCTGTGGTCTGGGCAGCTATCTGATGCAGCTGGCCATTGACCAGACCCGGGCCAATGGATTTGAACAGCTGGAACTGGGGGTGTACAGCGATAACGCCCGTGCCATCCATCTCTATGAGAAGTTTGGGTTTGAGCGCTATGGCATCCAGCCCCGGGCCTTTAAGCTGAAAGACGGCACCTACCGGGATGAGATCATCATGGTGAAGATGCTGTGACCTGAAAAGGATAAAATAAAATCTCCCACTGACGGGGTTCGATGTCGTCAGTGGAAGATTTTTATCGTTTTACGGTCAAACCGTGAAAACCTCAGATTTTGGCCTCGCTGTTGTGCTCAGCCTTTTTGTAAGCAGAGAAGGAGTGGAACACAATGTTCAGACCCAGAACGATCAGCAGGACAGCCAGGATCAGCTGCAGGCCGTTGGCAATGAACACGGCACCCCAGGTGGTCTCGCCAGCAGGAATGCTGACAGAAGCGGCGGTGCTGATGGCCTTGACCATGGCGATCAGGCGCTGTACCAGAGCGGTGAAGGTGACGCACAGCATGATGATCAGCGGGGGGAACAGCATCTTGTTGCTGCGGCCGGTGACCTTCAGGAAAACGCACAGGGTAGCCAGAACCAGAGCGCTCAGCAGCTGGTTGGCGGAGCCGAACAAAGGCCAGATGTTTGCGTAGCCGATCTTGGTCAGCAGGAAGCCGAAGGCCAGAGTGAGGAAGGTGGAGAAGTAGACGTTGCAGAACAGCTTGCGCCAGCCCTCAGCGTGCTCCATGTCGTCCACACTGAACAGCTCCTGGAAGCTCATGCGGCCGATACGGGCCACAGCATCCAGACTGGTCAGAGCCAGAGCGGAAACACACATCGTCATAAAGACCGTTGCTGCATAAGCGGGAACGCCGAACATCTCGAAGAAACCGGCAACACCACGGCTGAAGATCTGGAACGGGGTGCCTGCAGCGGGGGTGCCGTCCGCAGCAGCGGCAGCACCGGCAACGCACAGGGCCAGAACAGCCAGCAGGCTTTCCAGAATCATTGCGCCATAGCCAACCTTCAGCATATCCTTCTCGTTCTCAACGGTCTTGGAAGAAGTACCGGAGGAGACCAGGCTGTGGAAGCCGGAAACAGCACCACAGGCAACGGTGACGAACAGGATGGGGAACATGGTACCCAGCTTCTCGTTGGTGAAGCCGGTGTAAACAGGCAGATTCATGGTGGGGTGTGCAACGACCAGACCAACCACAGCGCCTGCGATCATGGCAACAAACATGAAGGTGGTCATGTGGTCCCGGGGCTGCTTCAGCAGCCACATGGGAAGCACGGCGGCAAAGAAGATATAAACGAAGGTGATATAGCTCCATGCGGCCTTGCCCAGGATGATGGGCAGATTTGCGCCAATGACAAAAGACAGCACGATGAAAACGATGCTGATGACGCTCTCCTTCCAGCCGGAGAAGTTGAATTTCTTCTGGACCAGACCAAAAACCACAGCGAAGACCATGAACATGATGGAAACCATGCCGGCAGCACCGTTGGTCTGGGCAGCGTCCACCAGAGCGCCGTCCGCACCATAAGCATTGAAGGTGCCGGCGACCATGTCAGCAAACGCTGCAATAACGATGCCGCAGAACAGCCAGCAGAACAGCAGGAACAGCTTGCGGCCAGTCTTGCCGATATACTTTTCAATCAGCATACCCATGGACTTGCCGTCATTCTTTACAGAAGCATACAGAGCGCCGAAGTCGGTAACAGCACCAAAGAAAATGCCGCCCAGCAGGACCCACAGCAGAACGGGCAGCCAGCCAAAGGCAGCAGCCTGAATGGCACCGGTAACAGGGCCGGCACCTGCAATGGAGCTGAACTGATGTGCAAAAACGGTCCAGCCGTTGGTGGGAACGTAATCCCGGCCGTCCTCATGGACGACCGCAGGGGTCTTGGCGGTGGGGTCGATGCCCCACTTGTTTGCCAGCCAGCGTCCGTAGAGGGTGTAAGCACCAAACAGACACACGGCTGCGATCAAAACGATGACCAGCGTGTTCATTTCTTTTACCTCTTTCCTTTGCTTTTCATGCGGCAAAGAGGTCACGCTGTGGCTCCTTTGCCTGAAAATTGTGTATACTTTATCCCCATTTTCATAATTTGTCAATATATTTCGGAGCAGTTCAGAGGATGTGCTAATTCGACAGAAAATCCGGCAATAAATTTTAGGTGATTTTATTTCACTTGTGAAGAGAAAAAAACTGTGGACACGTTGAATTGAAAACGATTCACGCAAAAGACTTGACTTTCACACTTTCGTGTGCTAAAGTGATAACATGATATGATTCTTTCTGTCAGAAGTTCCGGCGTTTGCCGCAGAGGAGACCGCAATGACTGAGAAAAATTCCAGAAAAAACGAGACCGTAGATGCACTGTTCGATGCCATCCTGAGCCTTGAGAGCCGGGAGGAGTGCTATGCTTTTTTTGAGGATCTGTGCACAGTAAAGGAAATCTCCGATATGGCACAACGGCTGGAAGCGGCAAAGCTGCTGCTTGGCGGCCGCACCTATGACCAGATTGTGAAAGAGGTAGAGATCAGCACGGCGACCATCAGCCGTATCAATCGCTGTATCCAATACGGAACCGGCGGTTACCAGAGCGTAATTGAAAAGATCTCTGCACAGGAGAAAAAGCAGTAACGGCTGCACGGCAGGGGACATAAGATGGGGTACACCTTATATAGAAAGGATGAGTCCCCTATGGCAACGATCAATTGTCCCACCACGCTGGAATGTCCGGCCCTGCCCCGTGTTACCCTGAGTCAGGCTGTGATCGATCTGATGGAAAGTATCGCGCTGCAGGAAAGTGCTCTGAGCCACATCCTCTGCGCCGAGAGCCAGAAGATGAAAACCGCACTCGCCATGAACGAGATCGACCTGTGCAAGCTGCTGGAAGTGAACGATTCGGCCACCAACATGGTGCATGCCGTGGCGAATCTGGAGCTGGTGTTGAAGGAAAAGCTGGAATTTATCTCCAATAACCTCTATTATCCCTCCGCTGATAACGGCGCTGCAGCCCAATAAGCCTGCATGACCCCCTGCCTGTCCGCATTCTGGCGGGCAGGCATTTTGCGTTTTAAGGCCAGATTGTGACCGATTTGTATAAAAAGTGCAAAAACGATTTGTTGGAATTGCTGAAAGCACAATTCTGTGCTATACTATACCGTGTATATGTGTGAAAGAGAGGGAAACGAACTTGCAGCACTATGACGTGATCTTATTTGACGTGGACGGAACCTTGATCGATTCCGCCCCCGGCATCCTGAATACACTGGAAGAAGTTTTTACCAAGATGGGCGTGGATGTCACCCATGTGAACCTGCGGCGCTATCTGGGGCCGCCGCTCCGCAAGAGCTTTGGAGAGCATTTTTCTGACCCTGCAAAAATCGAGGAGGCCACCGAGCTCTATCGGGAAAGTTACCGCGAAAAAGGCAGCCATGAGGGTACGGCCTACCCCGGTGCGGCAGAGATGCTGCGCCGCCTGAAGGAGGCAGGATTTGTGCTCTGCACTGCAACCTCCAAGCCGACTGTGGTCGTGACCCCCATTCTGGAAGAACAGGGGCTGGCCCCTTACTTTGATTTCATCGGCGGCGCATCCATGGATGAGAGCCGGGATACAAAAACAGAAGTGGTGCGCTATGTTCTCACCCAGCCCTGTGTACAGGGCAAGCGGGTGCTGATGGTGGGCGACCGCAACGATGATATGCGCGGTGCTGCTGATTGCGGACTGGATGCCGCCGGTGCCCTGTATGGCTACGGCAGCAGGGAAGAATTGGAGCCCTTTGGCCCGGTGCTGCTGGCGGAAAGTTGTGAAGAACTGACGGACAAGCTCCTGGCCTGCCGTGCAAACGGTTGAACGATAGGATAAGTGGTGAATATAACATGAATCATAAGAATCAATCGGACAAACAGTCTATGACATCGCTGCAGCGGCAGGCCGTTCTGGTCTGTGTGGTCTGCGCACTGGCGGCTTTGCTGACCGTAGGCATCACCCTGACCCTGCTCAAACGGGGAAAGCCGGAAACGCCCGGCACACCCGCAGACTCCGTGCCGACGGACACCACCGGGGACGGTGAAAGCACAGATCTTGCCAATCACTATCAGATCGATAACACTTCCAGTGCTCTGCTGACTGAAACAGCGGATGCGGGCACGGAATATCTGGACAGCACCCTGTTTCTGGGAGACTCCAACACCGTGCGTCTGTATAACAACGGTCTGATCTCCTTGCAGCAGTTCTGCGCCAAGGAGGGCATTGGCACCCAGGTGGCCCTGAACGAAGGGATCGTCACCTTTAAGAATGACACCACCCACTACACCATCGCACAGGCAGTGGCAAAAATGAAGCCCCGCCGTGTTGTGATGACCTTTGGTACCAATGACACCGGCATGGAGGTGGCTGATTTTATCAGCAATTATACCGCGCTGGTGCAGGCCATTCAGGAGGCTTACCCCTACACCGATATCATCGTGAACACGGTGCCTCCTATCCCGGAGAATCACTCCAATTACCCCCACATGGATCAGGCCAAGATCGATGATTTTAACATGGCGCTGCTCAACATGTGTGAACAGCTGGGGGTCAAATTTCTGAATACGGCTGAGGTCCTCAAAGGAGAAAATGGCTACGGCCAGCCGGATTACTACACGGACGGTGATATCCACCTCAAGAGCGCTGGTCTCAAGGCGGCACTGAGTTATCTGCGCACCCACGCCTACCAGACCGAGGATCGCCGCCCGGACACCAATAATATTCCCACCCGTACGCTGGAATATGTATCCAACCCCAGCTCGGCGGTGCAGGCCCCCAGCTCGGAAGAACCCGCTTCTTCCAGCGAGAGTGAAAGCGTCAGCAGCTCTGAGACTGCCAGCGTCAAGTTTGAGGCCCGTTATCAGGTGGAAAAGAGCGGCGGCGGCACCCTGAGCTGTGGGAACGAGAGCGGCAAGACCAGCCTGACATACGGCATCACAGATGCATCCCAGTCGCTGACTGTCACGGCCACCCCTGCGGAGGGCCATGTGTTCGTCAAGTGGAGCGACGGCGTGACCAGCAAGACCCGTACCGATACCGGCTTCAAGCAGAATCTGGACGTAACAGCCGTGTTTGCAGCTGCTTCCGTTCACATCTCGGAAGGTAAGGCTTCCGCCGGTTCCTATGTCTTTAAGGCTGCGCTGGAGGGTAAATATGCCAAGAGTGAAAACCTGCATTGGTTCGCCAACGGTCAGGAAGTGAAGGAGGCCGCAGGCCGGACAACGGTCACCGTGTCCGCTTCGGCCATCACCAGCGGCAGCTATAAAATCTATGCGGTGGTCGTGTACAACGACTGCGCCGTGGTCAGCAATGCGCTGACCATTACGGTCAGCCCGGAGCCTGCCTCCAGCTCAAATTCCGGCAGCTCTTCTACTTCTTCCGGCAGTACATCCGCGTCCTCTTCGGAGAGCGGCAAGTCTGAGAGCTCGAGCAGCAGTTCTTCCCACAGCACGGCGGAAAGTGAGAGTAAGAGCGAATCCAAGAGCGAGAGCACCTCTTCTTCTCACAGCAGCTCGGAGAGCAAGGCAGAGAGCACTTCGTCCTCCAGCAGCACTGCTTCTGAGAGCAAAACGGAATCCAAAGAGCAGACCAACAGTGAATCGGTCTCCGCTTCGGTTGAAAATGATATTGAGCCCGCAGAGGGGGCTTCCGCTTCCACCGAAGCAGAAGCCAGCCGGTAAACCTTTTTCTGTCTGCCCGCATAGGCTGGGCAGAAGGGAGGGAGCCGGATGTTCTGTGAAGAGATCAAGATCCCCGGGCTGCCCGGTGAGGGAACTGTGACCGATGGCAGTGTGGACTGGTATGAGATGGACTGGGAGAATGTGGACAACGGCGTGACCGAGGAGCAGATGCCCAGAAACGTTGACAAACCCTGCACCGCGCAAGATCCGTGCACGGACAATTCCCCGGTGCAGACCGATGATGAAACCTATGAGATAGTTCAGGAATAACCGGAAGCCAGCTCTGCCGGGGCGGGGCTGGCTTCTCGCTGTTCTTTTGATCTGGGAAAAATTCCCCGGTGATCGGGGACAAGCGTCCCGGAAAATGACACAAGTATGAAAGAGGGGTAATGAACCATGGCAAAATACTATTGTGTTCTGTTTGATGCTGATAATACGCTGCTGGATTTTGATGCAGCGGAAAACAAGGCGCTGACTGACACCCTGCGGGAGTACGGCATTGAGCCGGATGCCGAGACGGTGCAGACCTACCGCACCATCAACGAGGAGCTCTGGCGGCAGCTGGAAAAGGGTCAGATCCGCCGGGATAAGCTGATGGGGGAGCGGTTCACCCGCTTTCTGAAGGCAGTGAATGCCGCAGGCAACGGTGTGGAGATGAACAAATTCTATCTGGATCAGCTCTCTACCCACCCTGACCTGACATCTCCCAACGTGCTGGACGTGCTCCGGGAGCTTTCCGAAGTGGCAACATTGGCTGTAGTGACCAATGGCTTTGACCGGGTGCAGGGCCGCCGTGTGCGGGAATCCGGCATTCTGGATTTTGTGGAGGATGTGTTCGTTTCTGAAAAAATGGACAGCGAAAAGCCCAACCGCAAGATTTTTGATGCCGCGCTCCGTGCGCTGGGCGTGGAGAACCGTGAGCACGTGCTGATGGTGGGCGACAGCCTGAGCAGTGATGTGCAGGGCGGTGTGAACGCCGGGCTGGATACCTGCTGGTATAACCCAAACCACGCCGAGAATCCCGGCAAGGTCGTGCCTACCTATGAGATCAGCAGCCTGGAAGAGCTTTATCCGCTGGTGATGGAGCCGGAGGAACTGGCCAATGTGGGCCTGAAGAATCGCCGCCACCAGCTGTAATGCTGTGCGGCCTGTGTGAGAGATTGGAAAACGAACAATGCTGATACATTTGGAAAAGCTGGGCAAGAGCTTTGGCGAGAAGATCGTCCTGCATGATGTCACGGCTAGTGTCGAACGGGAGGACCGCATCGGCATCGTGGGCCAGAACGGCGCAGGCAAAACGACCCTGCTGAAGATCTTGACCGGCAAATATACGGACTACGAGGGTGAGTTCAGCGTGACCCATGGTGTGACGCTGGGCTATCTGGAACAGAATGCAAAGCTCGACCCCACGTTGGATATCTACGGCGAGATGCGCTCCTGCTTTGCCCATGTGCTGGATGCCATGGCCCAGATGCAGATCCTGGAGCGCAGAATGGCCGCCAGCCCGGAGGATGCCTCTCTGCTGGAACAGCACGATGCCTTGCAGAACATCATTGATGCCGCTGACGGCTACAATATGGATGTCAACATCAAAAAGGTGCTGTCCGGTATGGGGTTTGCGCAGGATACCTGGACGAAGAATATCGCTGTGCTTTCGGGCGGTGAGCTGACGCGCCTTCGTCTGGCAAAGCTGCTGTTGGAAAAGCCGGATGTCCTGATTCTGGACGAGCCTACCAACCACTTGGATTTTGCCACCATGGAATGGCTGGAAAATTACCTCAAGAGTTATTCCGGTGCCGTGCTGGTCGTCAGCCATGACCGCTATTTCCTGGACAATATCTGCACCAGGATCTGGGAGGTCTCCTTCCAGACCATGACCACTTATAAGGGCAACTTCTCAGCCTATCTGCCCCAGAAGGAAGCTGCCGATGCACTGCGCCAGAAGCAGCACGATGCAGATGTGGCGCTGGCCGAAAAGCTGCAGGATTATGTAGACCGCAATCTTGTGCGTGCTTCCACCACCAAGATGGCCCAGAGCCGCCGCAAACAGCTGGAAAAGCTGGAGATCACGGAAGCGCCAAAGGATGAAACAAACCAGCTCAAGTTCCGCTTTGAGTATGATGTGGAGCCGTGGAACGAGCTGGTGCTGATGAAGAACCTGACCATCAGGATCGGGGAGCGCACCCTGCTGGAACCCTTTACCTACACGGTCTGCCGGGGTCAGCGGCTGGTGATCGCAGGCCCCAACGGTGCGGGTAAATCCACCCTGATGCAGGTGCTGGACGGTAAGCGCCGCCCCTCCGGCGGCATGGTACGGCTGGGTACGGGAGCCCGGCCCAGCATTTTTGCCCAGCAGCAGAACCGTCTGGGACAGGGCCGGGTGATCGATGTCATCTGGAACAAGTATCCCCGGATGACGGAGCTGGAAGTGCGCAGCCATCTGGCAAAGCTGGGTTTCCGGGGCGAGACAGTGTTCAAGCCCTGCGAGGCACTTTCGGGCGGAGAGCTGGCCCGCCTGCGCTTTGCTGAGATCGTGCTGGAGCGGCCCAATCTGTTGTTTTTGGACGAGCCTACCAACCACCTGGACATCTACACCCGCGAGAACCTGACCGAAGCCCTGATGGCATACACCGGGACTCTGCTCATGGTCACCCATGACCGCCATCTGATGAACAGTCTGGGCTGTCCCATCCTCTATCTGGAAGATGGCAAGGCCACCCTGTATCCGAGCTACGATGCCCTGATGGGCCGTGCCGCTCCTGCTGCCGCTCCGGAAAAAGCCGGGGATCAGCCCGCCAAGGCCGGTTATGGCAAAGAGCAGCGCCGCCGCCGCGCGGAGCTGCGGGCTAAGATCAAGGCCTGCGAGGATGAAATGGAAGCCTGCGGGGCAAGGGAAGTGGAGCTTGACAATGAGATCAACTCCCCGGAGGTCTACAATGACCCCGATCTGCTCCGTCAAAAGAGCGATGAGCTCAGTGATCTGCGCTTCCATCAGGAGGAGCTGTTTGCTGCCTGGGAAAAGGCAATGGAAGAGCAGGAGCAGTACGAACAGGCTGCTGGTGAAGAATGATCCGCTGCAAAGGAGAACAATGATGCCTCATAACCGCCGCAATTACAACAAAACGCACAGCATCGCCCTTTCAGGTCTGCTGTTTGCTCTGGCGATGGCGCTTTCCTTCATCGAGGGCACATTGGTCATCCCCGGGCTTTTGCCGGGTATGAAATTGGGTCTGGCGAATATTGTGGTGATGTATGCCCTGTTCTTCATGGGGCCAAAACAGGCCCTTGTGCTGGATGTGCTGAAGGCGTTCTTCGTTTTTCTGGTCTCCGGCTGGACGGCAGGTTTTCTTTCCCTCTGCGGCGGCCTGCTCTCACTGCTGGTGATGTGGCTGCTCTACTATCACTGCCCACTGCGGCCTACCTGGTTCATCCTGTCGGTCTGCGGCGCGCTGGCCCACAACATCGGCCAGCTGCTGGGAGCCAGTGTCATCCTTTCCACAGCAGTGTCCCTTTACTATGCACCGATTATGCTGGTGCTGGGTCTTGTGATGGGAATGCTCACCAGTGTCACCCTGCGGGCTATGCTGCCTGCACTGGGACGGCTGGGTTATAATATCCAGGAAAACCGCAAAGGATGAGCTGCCCGGTTGCAACCGGAGCTGGAATCCGATATAATAAATCAAATCTGAATTTTTACCCAACAAAAAAACTGCCCACGGGATAGCGCACTTTGGCGCGGGGCAGCTGGGAGGTATGAGTTTATGTCTGAAAAAGTGACTGTCAAGGTGGAGCGCAATATCCTCCATCTTCCCGCCATTGCCCTGCGTGGGCTGGTGGTGTTCCCCAACAACCTGCTGCATTTTGAGGTAGGTCGTGACAAGAGCATTGCCGCTGTGGAATGGGCCGTGCGGAATAAATCCGAGGTGTTCCTCATTGCGCAGAAGGATATGAAGGCTGAGGCCCCCAAGGCAGAGGAGATGTACCAGTACGGCGTTGTGGCCGAGATCAAGCAGGTCATGCGTGTTTCGGATGATCTGGTGCGCATTCTGGTGGAGGGAAAGTTCCGCGCCAAGCGCACCGAGCTGGATACCGAAGGCAGCTTCCTGCTGGCGTCGGTGCGGCCGGCTCCTGTGCGCCCCATCAAGGCAGAGGAAGAGACCGAGGCGGAGGCCCTGCTCCGCAACGTAAAAACGAGCTTCGACGCGGTGCTTTCCATGAATCCCCGCATCAGCAAGGACGTGGTGTTTGCAGTTACCTCGAATAACGACCCCGCCTTCCTGTGCGAGTACATCCCCGCCAATCTGCTCTTCCGCTTTGAGGATAAGCAGGCTGTGATGGAGGAAAGCACCCTCATCGGCCGTCTGCGCCTGCTGGTGGAACGCCTGCATCGGGAGCGCCGGATGCTGGAGATCGACAAGGAGATCGCCCAGAAAGTGGACGAGGCCATGGACAAGAACCAGCGTGATTACTACCTGCATGAGCAGATGCACATGATCAGCCAGGAGCTGGGCGAGGACGATGATACCACGGCAGAGGCCGAGGAGTACCGCCGCAGGATCCAGGAGCTGCATCTGGACGAGGAGCGGGAGAAGAAACTGCTCAAGGAAGTAGACCGCCTTGCCAAGATGCAGAGCAGCAATCAGGAGGGAACGGTCATCCGAACCTATCTGGACACCTGCCTGGATCTGCCCTGGAACAGCTTTACCGAGGATGACCTCGATATCGCCAAGGCACAGCGCATCCTTGACCGCGACCACTACGGCCTGAAGAAAGTCAAGGACCGCATTCTTGAGGTGTTGGCTGTCCGCAAGCTGGCTCCGGATGTCAAGGGCCAGATCATCTGCCTGGTCGGCCCTCCGGGTGTCGGCAAGACCAGCATTGCCCGCTCCATTGCCGAGAGCCTGAACCGCAAGTATGTGCGCATCAGCCTGGGCGGTGTGCGGGATGAGGCAGAGATCCGCGGCCACCGCCGCACCTATATCGGGGCCATGCCCGGCAAGATCATCAACGCCATGATCTCCGCCAAGAGCTCCAACCCCCTGATGCTGCTGGACGAGATCGACAAGCTGGCGGGCGATTTCCGGGGTGACCCGGCTGCTGCCCTGCTGGAAGCCCTTGATCCCGAGCAGAACACCACCTTTAATGATCACTTTATCGATATGCCGTTTGATCTGAGCCATGTGCTTTTTATCACCACGGCAAATGATCTGAGCGCCATTCCCGGCCCTCTGCGTGACCGCATGGATGTCATTGAGCTGCCCAGTTATACCCGGGTGGAGAAATACAACATTGCCCGCAAGCATCTGGTGCCCAAGCAGCTCAAGGCCTGCGGTCTGGCCGGGAAGGTCACTTTCTCCCAGAGTGCGCTCTACGGCATCATTGACGGCTACACCCGTGAGGCCGGTGTCCGCACCCTGGAGCGTACCATCACCAGTGTCCTGCGCAAGTGCGCCCGCAAGATCGCGTCCGGTGAAGCAGAAAACGTTTCTGTGACCGGCAGCAGCCTGGAAGAGCTGCTGGGGCCCCGCTTCGTCAAGCCCGATTTTCTCAACCGGACCAATGCCATTGGCATTGCCAACGGTCTGGCCTGGACCAGCATCGGCGGCGAGACCCTGCCCATCGAAGTGCAGGTCATGGACAATGGCAGCGGCAAGATCACCGTCACCGGTTCGCTGGGCGACGTGATGAAGGAAAGTGCCCAGCTGGCCATCACCTATGTCCGTGTCCACGCCGAGGAATATGGCATCGACCCTGAGCGGCTGAAAAAGTGCGATCTGCACATCCATGCCCCCGAGGGTGCCGTGCCCAAGGACGGTCCCAGCGCCGGTGTTACTCTGACCACGGCTCTGGTGTCCTGCCTGTCCGGCATCCCGGTGCGCGGTGATGTTGCCATGACCGGCGAGATCACCCTGCACGGCAATGTGCTGCCCATCGGCGGCCTGCGCGAAAAGAGCATGGCTGCCTACCGTGAGGGAATGAAAACCGTGCTCATCCCCAAGGATAACGTTCCGGATCTGTACGAGGTGGATGACGAGGTGAAGAAGAATCTAACCTTCCTGCCCATGTCTGATCTTGCGCAGGTGCTCAATGCCGCTCTGCTCAAGCCCAAGAGCGTTTCTGCCCGTCATCCGCACCCCGCCAAAAAGGCAAAGCCGGTGGAAGCGGCCATCCCGCCCGCACCGGAAAAACCGAAGCCGGGGGCTGTCTGCTAATCAAAGGAGCAAACGATGAATTACAACAAAGCGGATTTTATTGCAAGCTACGGCATTTCCAGCCAGCTGCCCGAAAGTGACCGTCCGGAACTCAGCTTCTCAGGCCGTTCCAACGTGGGCAAGTCCAGCCTCATCAACAAGCTGTGCAACCGCAAGAACCTTGCCCGTGTGTCCAGTACGCCGGGAAAAACGGCCACCATCAATTTCTATGAGGTAGACAACTGTTATTTTGTGGATCTGCCCGGCTATGGTTATGCCAAGGTCAGCAATGCGGACCGCGAGCGCTGGGATGACCTCATCAACAGCTATTTTGAAGCCCCCCGGCATCATACTCTGCTGGTACAGCTCATCGACTGCCGCCATGCCCCCAGCGCAGATGACCTGCAGATGCTGAAGTATCTGCACTATCATCAGATCCCCTTTGTTGTGGCATTGACCAAAGCCGATAAGCTCAAAAAGAGCCAGCTGGCCAAGACACAGGAGGATTTTGAAAAGGTCTGCCTGCCCTATGGCTGCCAGAAGGTGGTGCTGACCAGCGGCGAGAGCGGCTACGGCATCCCGGAGCTGCAGGCGGTGCTGAACGAGGCTGTGGCGGCAGAGTTCACCGATGACGAGGAAGCGGAGTAAACCATGGCCTACAATGAATTTGCCTATTTCTATGATGAATTCAACGGCGAAGCCGACTATGATGCCCTTTATGAGCAGATCCGGCAGGAACTGAATGCCCACGATATCCGGGATGGCATTCTGGCCGATCTGGGTTGTGGAACAGGGGAGCTGACCCTGATGCTGACCCAGGCGGGCTATGATATGATCGGCATCGATCAGTCCGAGGAAATGCTCTGTGTTGTGCGGGATAAGGCGGAACAGCTGGGCCTTTCCGGCAAGCTGCTGCTTTTGCAGCAGGATCTGCTCAAGCTCGACCTCTACGGTACCATCCGGGGCGCGGTGTCTACCTTCGATACCTTTAACCACATCCCGGACCTGGATACCGCCATTGCCAACGCGGCTTTTTTCATGGAAGAGGGCGGAGTGTTCCTCTTTGATATGAACACCCCTTACAAGCATCAGAAGGTGCTGGGGGAGAATGTATTTACCTTTGAGGAAGAGGATGCTGCCTGCGTCTGGCGCAACCACTATCACCCTGCGGACCGCCGGGTGGAGATCACGGTGGACATCGACTACCGCGAGACCGGCGAACACTTCCATGAACAGTTCTATGAATATACCTACGACCTGGATACCATCCGAGCTGCGTTGGAAAAGCACGGCTTTGTGCTGGAAAAGGTCTGCGACGGTGAGAGCTTCGGCCCCCTGACCGAAGAGAGCGAGCGCTATTTCTTCTGTGCCGTCAAGCAGTATACCCAATTGGAGGAAAAAGAAAATGTCTAATCTGATCCGCGGTATTTCTGAAAACGGCGGTGTTGTATTCTGTGGTGTGGACTCCACTGACATCGTCCGCACGGCCGAGCAGCTGCACCACACCAGTGCGACCTGCAGCGCAGCCCTGGGCCGCCTGCTCACCGGTGCGTCCCTGATGGGTTCCATGCTCAAGGACGATGGCGATTCCATTACGCTGCGTGTGGCGGGTGGCGGCCCCACCGGCACGGTTGTTGCCTGTACCGATGGCACCGGCAATGTCAAGGGCTGCATCGACCACCCGCTGGTAGAGCTGCCTCTGAAAGCAAACGGCCATCTGGATGTGGGCGGTGCTGTGGGCAAAAACGGCGTGCTGACTGTCATCCGTGACAACCGCCTGCAGAAAGAGCCCACTGTGGGCCAGGTGCCGCTGGTCTCCGGCGAGATCGCCGAGGATCTGACCAGTTACTATGCTTACAGCGAGCAGGTGCCTACCGTCTGCGCTCTGGGTGTGCTGGTGGATACTGACCTGACCATTGCCTGCGCGGGCGGCTTCCTGCTGCAGCTGCTGCCCGGTGCCACCGATGCCGAGATCACCCAGCTGGAGCAGAACATCGCCGCCATGCCTTCCGTCACTGAACTGCTTCGGGAAGGCAAGACCCCCGAGGATATGATGAACCTTGCACTGGCAGGCTTCAACCCCAATGTTCTGGATGAGCGCGAGGTGCAGTACGAGTGTGACTGCAGTGCCGAGCGCACCGAAGAGATGCTGCTGAGCCTGGGTCGCAAGGAGCTGGAAAAGCTCCGGGATGAGGATCCTGACTGCGAGGTCGTCTGTCATTTCTGCCACACCAAGTACCACTTTGACTTGAATAAGTTGGTAGAAAAGGCCGCCTACAAAAAGGAAAAGGCCGAAACGCAGGAACCGGAAGCCTGAGATGGAAAGTTATTACACGCCTTGCAAAGAATTTGATGCCTGCAATGAACTGATTGAGCGCTACTGGAAAACGGGTCAGTATGAACAATGTTTTCGAGGGCATTTACAACTTGCAGAGAAGGGGTATCCGCTGGCAGAATGCCAAGTAGGATATTTTTACTTGGAAGGCATCGGTGTCCAGAAAAATTTAGAAAAAGCTTTTTATTGGACGGAACGCGCCGCACAACATGGCGACCGTGATGCACAGTTCAATCTTGGCTGGTTCTATGAAAATGGAATTGTTGTGCCGAAGGATTTGAAATGGGCAGAACGGTGGTATGTTCGGGCGGCAAGTCAACGACAAAAGGAAGCACTTGAAAAAATTAAAAAGATTAAATAAGCAAAACAGCCCGGAGCGAGAAACTCCGGGCCGTTTTTAGGTGCAGATGTCAGCAATGATGGTGTAGACTACCCGGTAATGCAGCATATCGTTCTCGGTTGTGACATCTATTTTCTGCGCCACAAATTCTGCGTCCGGGTAATCGTTCTGCAAGGCCTGTAAGCCATGCAGACGGGCCAGTGCGCTGGCTTCATCCTCTGAGGAATGAATTTCATTTTCTGCCTGTTCGTAATAGGTGGTTTCCTCGACGGAAAGCGGGAACATCAGCCCCAGAAGCTCCGGCTGAAGATGCCGTGTGACCGCCGTGGAATCGTCCGCAGGGGAGAAAAGGGAAGGCAATGGGAACACCCGCCCGGCAAGGAAAAGCCTTCGCTGAACGACAGTGTTCCCGGTCAGCTGGTATGTGGCAGCTGTCAGTGGAAGATCTTCCGCAAACTCCCACTCAAACTGCGCCCGGACGCTTCCGGCGGCAGGCTGAAAGATCAGCGTGCCGTCCCGTTCAGCCCGGGCAGTGCCGATGAGTCCCTGGCCTTTTTCCACTGCCTGCCCGGGAACCACCAGCATCGTCCCGCTGATAAGGTTTGTGTTGACCACCGTGCCCGCAGCCTTTGCCCGCAGGCCATGGAGCGTTCCGGCGGCGATCTCCGGCACCGGTTTGGCTTCTGCCGCTTCCAGTTCCAGCCGCCCATCCAGAAAATTCAGGCTGACCCACGAGAACTCACCGCTTTGCAGCAGAGCATATTCCCCGGCGGTAAGTTTTTCCTGCGTGACGATACTGCCCGGCATCAAGGAAACGTTTTCCCGCAGAACGGAAGCGGCCCGCGCCTGCTGGCCGGTCGTCAGGCCGGAAGCATCCACAGCCCAGACAAGGCCCTGGGACCAAAGCAAAAGCGGCACAAACAGCAAAAGCCCGGCCCACAGCCCCCGCCGCCGGAGGTAGGGCCGCAGGAGAAAAAACAGACCGGTCTTTTTGCGGATGCGCAGATGCACCCGCCGCTTGCGGGCAAGTTTTGCCAGCCGGAGATAGTGCCATGCCGCGCACCGGGCCGTAAAGCCGCCGGGAGCAGGGAAGATGTGGGTGAGATGCAGGCCTGTCCGTGCAGCTTCGGAGAGCAGGCCATCGGTATCACCGTTCCGGGCAGAAAATGCTGCCCCGGCCCAAAGCTGTAAGATGCTGCATTCCCCCTAACTGCTGGAAAAATCCGTGCGCAGGAACCGCCCCCGCAGGGTAATGCGGTGAGCGGCCAGCGTTTCGATTCTAAGCCCGTCCCCATACACGGTGAACAGCCCGCCCGCAAATTCCAGGCAGAGCCTGCCCTCCTCATAGGTGCGCACCCTGCGGAAGTGTTCGATCTCCATCACACCCCCGCTCAGATAGACAGAGGGCTGGCCGTAAAAGCCCCGGGGAGGCTGGCGCAGCATCCGGCCAAACCAGCCACGCAGGGAGAGCCGCCCGGTTTTCTGCTGTTTCACACCCGCTCCCTCCCCGCCGGGCAAAACTGCGCCCCGTATCACATATATATGGAACCGGAGGGCGTGTGTATGAATCGGCTTTTCAGATGGGATCAGATGGGTTTGTTTTTGCTGGCACTGGCGGCAGGGATTCTGCCGTTTGCAGTGCCGGAGGTTTGTGCCGCTGCTCTGCGGGAAGGGCTGACCCTCTGCAGCGGGCCGCTGCTGCTCTCTCTGTTCCCGTTTCTCGTGGTATCGCGCCTGCTCATCCAATGCCCGGAAAGCGACCTGCTGGCCCTGCCGTTCCGTCTGGCAGCGTGGGGCATCGGCATCCGCACACCCTGTGCGGCACGGGTGCTCTGCATCGGGTTCCTGGGTGGCTTTGCACCAGCGGCCAGTGCAGCGGCGCAGGCAGTCAGGACCGGTCAGCTTACGGCGGAGGAAGCGGATGCCCTGCTGCCGGCCTGTATCTGTTCCGGGCCATCCTTTGTGGTGCTGACGGTAGGGCAGAGCCTGCTGGGCAGTGCAGAGCTTGGTGTGCTGCTGTTTGCGGCACAGATCACTGCAAACTATCTGACTGCCGCCCTGCTGAACCGGTTTGCAGGAGTGCGTTCGGTCAAACCGGGATCTGCAGCGCAAGCATCCCCTGCACCGCCGCGGCTGGATGAGATCCTGGCCGATGCCGCCATAACGTACTGCAAGCTCTGCGGTTTTATCCTCTTTTTCCGGATGCTGGCCGCCGGAGCAGGGGCACTTTTGCCTGCCGGTGCGGGCACACTCTGTGCCATTCTGCTGGAAGTCTGCTCCGGCTGTGACCTGGCTTCCCGCACCGGACGATGGGGGAGCCTGCTCTGCTGTGCAGCACTGAGCGTGCAGGGTCTTTCCGTGTTGCTGCAGGTGCGCACCATCTGCCCGCCGGAAATGACCCTGCGCCCGCTCTATCGGGCCAGGATGCTCCATCTGCCGCTTTCACTGGCCCTGTTCTATCTGTTGCTGCCGGGCGGGGAGGCGGATGTGTTCAGTACTCTGCCTGTCCGGGTCCTTTTGATGCGGCGGGTGCCGCCGGATTGTGCCCTGCTCGTTTTTGCAGTGTGCTGTATGGCAGCCTGCACTTTGCGCAGTGGAATCCGTCAAGTTGAACAGAAACAGATGGCAAGAAATGCAGGTGGGTGTTGTATAAATTCCAAAACTTTGCTATAATAAGACGTAAGCATTCAATGACAGGGAAGCTTCCCTGAACAGATGGAAATAAAATAAATGAGCACACGCTTATTTTAGATGGAGGACCATAGAATGGATTTACAGAATATGGATCTTAAGGGCGGGAGCCTGCAAATTTCCACCGAGGTCATCGGCAAGATCGCACGCTGTGCTGCACTGGAAGTGGACGGTGTGTCCGAGGTCTCCTGCGGCAAGCAGAACAAAAAGGTCAAGGAGCTGCTGGCTGCTGCCAGCATCCAGCCCCCTGTTACCGTGGAGATGCGGGACGGCACCGCTGAACTGACCCTGAATCTGGTGGTCAAGTTTGGTGCAAAGATCCCTGCTGTGGCCGAAAAGGTACAGGAGAATGTCAAGTCTGCTGTTCAGAACATGACCAATGTCACGGTAAGCCGTGTGAACCTTGTCATTGCCGGCCTTGCGGCTGAGGAACAGGAATAAAAAGTAGAAGAGGAAGATTATGGAAAATATTTTGCCCCGTCGTGAAGCCCGTGAGAATGCGTTCCTGCTGGCTTTTTCCCAGACCTTTGGTGATGTGCCCCTGCAGGAAGCACTGGATACGAACAACGAGTGTGGGGAAGAGCGTCCTGTGGATGTGTTCGGCCAGCGCCTGCTGAGTGCCTATTACAGCCACTCTGCAGAAGTGGACGACCTCATCCGTGACCATCTGCGCAACTGGACCATGGAGCGCCTGCCCCGTGTCAGCCTGACTGTCCTGCGTCTGGCTCTGGCTGAGATGCTGTATGGCGACGAGCGTAAGCCCGGTGTTGTCATCAATGAAGCTGTGGAGCTGACCAAGAAATACGGCGCAGATGAGGACTATCAGTTCGTGAATGGTCTGCTGGGTGCTGTTGCCCGTGAGCAGGGTCTGGATACGGAGCCGGTGGAGTCGGAAGAACAGTGAGCCACTATACGCTGGGCATCGACACAAGCAACTATGCAACCTCTCTGGCGGTTTTTCACACAGCCGGAGAGGTTGTTTGCGCAAAGAAACGTTTTCTGCCGGTCAAGGAAGGCCAACTGGGCCTGCGGCAGAGTGATGCACTCTTCCACCATACCGCGGCTCTGCCCGAGATGTTGGAGGAGCTTGGCCGGGAGTTTGATCTGACCCAAATCTCGGCAGTGGGCGTTTCCCAGAAGCCGCGCCCCGTGGAGGGAAGCTACATGCCCTGCTTCCTGGCGGGTGTCAGTGCGGCTACAGCCTTTGCGCAGGCCCGGGGCATCCCGCTCATCCATACCACCCATCAGCAGGGGCACGCGGCGGCAGCGCTGTTTGCAGCAAAAGGGGAAGAGCTCTTCCGCCAGAAAGTGCTGCTCTTCCACATCTCAGGCGGTACAACGGATCTTCTGCTCTGTAATGAGGTAAAGGAGATCACCACACTGGGCACCAGCACCGACCTATACGCCGGGCAGGCAGTGGATCGTGTGGGGGTCAAGCTGGGGTTTGGCTTCCCGGCAGGTGTGGAAGTTTCCCGTCTGGCTGCCTTGTGTGAGGAACCCATTAAGCCCAGATCCAGCGTGAAGGGGATGCAGTGCAGTCTTTCGGGGCTGGAAAATCAGTGCAATGCCCTGCTGAATGAGGGCAAAACCCCGGAGTATGTCTGCAAATACTGCCTGCTTTGTGTAGCGGATACCGTGGTCAAGATGACAAAAGCCGCCCAGAAGGAATACCCCGGCCTACCGGTGGTCTGTGCGGGCGGTGTGATGAGCAGTGATATCATCCGTGCCTGGGTGCAGCAGCGCTTTCCGCAGGTGTATTTCGTGCCCGGGCAGTATTCCAGCGACAACGCCATCGGTGTGTCTATTCTTGCCGCACAGGGGGCTGGATTATGGCTGAAGTGATCTCAGTCTCGGCCCTGAACCGGTACGTCAAGAATCTGCTGGACGTGAATGATGTTCTGTTCGATCTGGCCCTGCGGGGCGAGATCGCCAACTTTGTGCAGAACGCCCGGAGCGGGCACTGCTACTTTTCCCTGCGGGACGAAGCCGCCAGCGTCAGGGCTGTGATGTTCCGCTCCGATGCGCGGCGGCTGGGTTTCCAGCCCGAAGAGGGCATGAAGGTGGTGGTGCGCTGCCGTGTGACCCTCTACGAGCGGGACGGCGCGTTTCAGGTCTATGTCAACGACATGTTTCCGGACGGCATCGGTTCGACACAGCTGGCCTTTGAACAGCTGAAGGCAAAACTGGACAAAGAGGGACTTTTTGCACCGGAGCATAAAAAGCCGCTGCCCCGGTTCCCGCAGTGTATCGGCCTTGTTACCAGCAAGACTGGTGCTGCACTGCAGGATATCCGCAATGTCATCGGTCGGCGCTGGCCCGCAGTGCGTCTGCTGCTGGCTCCTGTGAATGTGCAGGGCTTTGAAGCGGCAGAGGAGATCGCCGATGCCATTACCCGGCTGGACAAAAGCGGGATGGTGGACGAGATCATTGTAGCGCGCGGCGGCGGAAGCCGGGAGGACCTGTGGGTATTCAATGCCGAGGTCATTGCTCGGGCGGCCTACCGCTGCAAAACGCCCCTCATCAGCGCCATTGGTCACGAGATCGATTTTACGATCCTGGATTTTGTGGCAGATCAGCGCGCGCCCACGCCCTCAGCGGCGGCAGAGCTTGCTGTGCCCGACCGTGCCGAACAAGGACGGAAATTATGCACTTTGGAAGAAAATATTCACAATTGTATCCAATTTAAGCTGAGTTTATGCTATAATAGGCTGGAACAGACCGAACAGCTGCTTTCCCGTGCCGGTGTACAGGCAGCGCTGGAGGAGCGTGCTGCCCGCCTGGATACTCTGGCCGGGCGGCTGCAAACTGCCGCCAGAGGTAAGCTGCAGGCCGGAGAGCTGCATCTGAAGCATACGGCAGCACTTGCCGCATCCCTGAACCCCTACGGTGTGCTGGCCCGCGGCTATGCCATGGTGCAGGACAATAGGGGAAGGATCTGCACGCCGGATGCGCTCCGGCCCGGGCAGACCTGTAAACTCCGGGGCACGGAACACCGCGTGACCTGCACGGTCAACACAGTGGAGGAACTGGATGAGAGCACCCAAAAGCTTTGAGGATGGAATGACCCGGCTGGAAGCCATCCTTGAACAGATGCAGCAGCCGGAAACAACGCTGGCGGAATCGGTCAAACTCTATGCCGAAGCCGCATCCCTGATGGATTATTGTAACGGTACGCTGGAAAAGACCACGCTGCAGCTGGATGAGATCGACGCGCAGCGGGCCCCCCGGCCGGATGCCGCACATTAAGGAGGAAGTTTCATGGATTACGCGAAGCAGTATCAAGAGTATCTTGCCCGGGCAAATCAGGCACTGGAAAAGGCCTGCGAGACTTTTTTGCCCGAGGAATCTGAGGTCTGCCGGGCTGCCCGTTACAGCCTGTTGGGCGGCGGCAAACGCATCCGCGCAGTGCTGGTGTTGGCCGTGTGTGATATGCTCAACGGCAGCGCTGAAGCAGCCGAGCAGTTTGCGGCGGCGGTCGAGATGCTGCACTGCTATTCTTTGATCCATGATGACCTGCCCTGCATGGACAACGATGACCTGCGCCGGGGCAAGCCCAGCTGCCACAAGGCCTTTGGTGAATCCACTGCTATGCTGGCCGGCGATGTACTATTGACCGAGGCGTTCAACGTGGTCGCAAATGCACCGGCTTCGCCCATTGTCAGTGTGCGGGCCGCAAGGGCCTTGGGCGCTGGTGCGGGCAGCCATGGCATGGTTTACGGGCAGGAGCTTGACCTGAAATATGAGGCACTGGCTGCCACCGAGGAGCAGCTGCGGCTGATCCACCGGAACAAGACCGGTGCGCTCATCAATGCTGCTGTTCAGATGGGTGCTGCCGCTGCTCAGGCCAATGAGACCCAGTGCAAGGAGCTGGAGGACTATGCCTTCGGCATTGGTCTGGTGTTCCAGATCGTGGACGATGTGCTGGATGTGACCAGCACCGCCGAACAGCTGGGCAAACCCATTGGCAGCGACAGTGAGAACGGCAAGACCACCTTTGTGACCTTGTATGGGGCCGAGGGTGCCATGGAGCTGGCAAAAAAACTGAACAACGAGACCTGCGCCTCCCTGCACGCGGAATTTGGCGAAAAGGCCGCTTTCCTGGAGCAGCTGGCAAAAGAGCTGCTGGTGCGCCGCAGCTGATCCGAAAAATAAGAAGGTGGAACTACCATGCAATTTATCCATAGCGTCCTGACGTTCAATGAGATCCTTACAGTATCCCTGTTGTCCTGGTTTGTGGCGCAGGTGCTCAAGACCATCATCAACTTTGTCCTGCTGGGCAGGTTCCAGCTGGAGCGGATGTGGGGCGATGGCGGTATGCCCAGTGCCCACAGCGCCACGGTAACGGCCATGGTCATTGCTACGGCACGCAGCGAGGGCATCCATTCGGCTATCTTTGCGGTGGCCGCAGTTGTTGCCATCATCACTATGCACGATGCTATGGGTGTGCGCCGCGAGACCGGCGAGCAGGCCAAGGTGCTGAACAAGATGCTGGAGCAGTGGATCGAAGTGACCGAGAAAAACAATCCCTTCCTGCAGAATATGCACCTGAAAGAGATGGTCGGTCACACTCCGCTGCAGGTCATGGCCGGTTTTGCACTGGGTATACTGGTCGGCTTCCTCTATCCTATGGGCCTCTGAGTGCCCCATTCCAAAACGTGAGAAGGACGTGAATCTATGAATTCGCCTTTGCTGGAGAAAATCTCTCAGCCCAGCGATCTGAAAAAGCTGTCTAGTCAGCAGACCGTGCAGCTTTGTGCAGAAATCCGTGAATTTCTTCTGGATAACGTATCAAAGACCGGCGGCCATCTGGCATCCAATCTGGGTGCTGTGGAGTTGACGGTGGCTCTGCACCGGGTGCTGACCACCCCAACGGATGAGATCGTGTTTGATGTGGGCCATCAGTGCTATACCCACAAGCTGCTGACCGGCCGCCGCGAGGGCTTTGCCAAGTTGCGGCAGCTGGATGGCATTTCCGGTTTCCCGAACCCCAACGAAAGTGAGCATGATGCTTTTATTGCCGGTCACGGCAACACCGCGCTCTCGCTGGCTGTGGGCATTGCCTGGGCCAAAAAGCTGCGGGGTGAGCCGGGACAGGTGGTTGCCCTCATTGGTGACGGTGCCTTTACCGGCGGTATGGTCTACGAGGGGATGAACAATATCGGCGGGCTGGACAATCTGCTGGTCATCCTGAACGACAACAAGATGTCCATTTCCAAGAATGTGGGCGCGTTGTCCCGCTACCTGAGCCATCTGCGCACCACCAGCCGCTATTACGATGCCAAGGAAAATGTGCGTTCCTTTCTGGATAGCGTGCCTGTCATCGGACCGCCGCTGAAATCTGCGATTCAGAACAGCAAGGCCATGGTGCGCAGGGCAATGTATCATTCGACCATGTTCGAGGATATGGGCTTCCACTATTATGGTCCTTTTGATGGTAACAATGAGCCGGAGCTTGAAGGGATCCTGCGCGATATCCACAGGCAGCCTGGCCCCCATTTCCTGCATGTCGTGACCAAAAAGGGCAAGGGCTATGCCCCGGCTGAAAGCAACCCCGGTAACTTCCATGGTGTTTCGACCTTTGATCTGGTCAACAGCATCCCGGACCCTGAGGTGGCTCCCAAGGAGTCTTTCTCGACGGTGTTCGGCAATGTCCTGAATAAGGAGGGCGCGGAAAACCAGAAGATCTGTGCCATCACGGCCGCCATGAAGTATGGTACGGGTCTGCAGTTCTTTGCACACACCCACCCCAAGCGTTTCTTTGATGTGGGCATGGCGGAGCAGCATGCTGTGACCTTTGCAGCGGGTCTCGCCAGCCAGGGAATGCTTCCGGTGGTCTGTATCTACTCCACCTTCCTGCAGCGTTCCTATGACCAGATCATCCATGATGTGAACCTGCTGAAGGAGAATGTTGTCCTTGCCATCGACCGTGCCGGTTTTGTTCCGGCAGACGGCGAGACCCATCAGGGAATCTTTGACCCGGCCTTCCTCAGTCAGGTGGGGATCCCTGTCTATTCGCCCTCCAACTATGCCGAACTGCGGCACTGGCTGCCCATCCTGCTCAGTGATGAGATGCAGGGCCCCCGGGCAATCCGGTATCCCCGCGGTGGTGAGAGCGCAGCACTGGCGCAGTTTGGCTGTTCCGGCAGAGAATATGACCGGCTCTATACCGCCCCTGATGCCAAGGCTGTAATGGTCAGTTACGCCGACGAAGTCGAGGATGTGCTGACTGCGGCGAAGCTTCTGGGCAAAGAAAACGTTCCCTGTGATGTTTATAAACTTGTAAAGATATATCCCTTTACACCTGAGCTTATTTCTGAAATTTCAAGATATGACGTCGTTTTGTTTGCTGAGGAATGCGTAGCCTGCGGCGGCATCGGTGAGCATCTGGAAATGGCGCTGCGGAAAGCAGGCTGGCAGGGCACTTATATCCACTGTGGTGTGGAGGATGTGCGTCTGCCCCATGCGACGGTTCCGCAGATCAAGCAGAGCACCGGCCTGGATGCTGAACATCTGGCACAGGCCATCCGTACATGGAAAGGAGCAGAATCTTGAAGATTCGTTTGGATCAATATCTGGTTCAGCATGGTCTGATCCAGAGCCGTGAGCGCGCCAAGGCGATGATCATGTCCGGCGTGGTTTTTGTCAATGAACAGAAGGTAGACAAAGCCGGTGAGATGATCAAAGAGGATGCCAAGGTGGAGGTGCGCGGCCATGATATCGGTTATGTCAGCCGCGGCGGCCTGAAGCTGGAAAAGGCTATGAAGTGTTTTCCGCTGACCCCCAAGGGCAAAGTCTGCATGGACATTGGCGCATCCACCGGCGGCTTTACCGACTGTATGCTGCAAAATGGGGCAGTCAAGGTCTACGCAGTGGATGTGGGCTACGGTCAGCTGGCATGGAGTCTGCGCACCGATGAGCGGGTGGTCAATATGGAGCGCACAAACATCCGCAACGTGACCCTTGACCAGCTGGCAGAGCCAATCGAGTTTTTTAGCGTAGATGTCTCTTTTATCTCGCTGCATCATATTTTCCCGGTGGCGCAGGCCATCACCACCCCGGACGCTATGGGTGTTTGCCTGGTCAAGCCCCAGTTTGAGGCTGGCCGCGAAAAGGTGGGCAAAAACGGCGTTGTCCGTGACCCTGCCACCCACCGCGAGGTGCTGCACAATGCCATGGGCTATGCTGCTGCCAACGGCTTCAAGGTCTGCGGACTGGATTTCAGCCCCGTCAAGGGCCCTGAGGGAAACATTGAATATCTGATGTTCGTTCAGAAGAGCGATGAACCCGGTGCACTGGATGATTCGGTTGCTGAACAGGTGGTGGCATCCAGCCATTCTACGCTGGACCGCTGAACCATAATCCATAAAATCAGGGAGGGCGCGGACGATGACCGTCTACATTTCCCCAAACCCCGGCAAGGCTATGGCCTACGGCATTTCCCAGCGTGCGGCGCAGATCCTGCTGACCCATGGGGCACAGGTGCTGATGCAGGACGGCCTGCAGGCTGAGTGCATGACCATGGGCGTGAAGTATCTGACCCAGAAGGAATGCCTGGAACGGACGGATGTCATCCTGACCATCGGAGGAGATGGCACCATCCTGCATGAAGCCAACCTCTCATTGGAATACCGAAAGCCCATTCTCGGCATCAATCTGGGCCGGTGCGGCTTTCTGGCTACCTGTGAGGTCGATGAAATGGAAGCCAAGCTCTCCGCCGTAGCCCGGGGTGAATATTTTCTGGATAACCGGATGCTGCTCTATGTCCGTGTGCTGGGGGATGACAGCTGGGAGGGCCATGCCCTGAATGATGTGGTTATGACCAAGGGCCGCCTGCAGCAGGCGGTGGATTTCAGCATCTATTGTGACGATATCCTGGTGGAGCATTACCGGGGCGATGGTGTCATTGTGGCAACGCCCACCGGCTCCACCGCTTATTCTCTGGCGGCAGGCGGGCCGATCCTTGATTCTCAGACCAAGGGCATCGTTGTCACACCCATCTGCCCCCACAGCCTTGCCAGCCCGGCCATGGTTTTTGCGCAGGAGCGCAAGATCAACCTCTGTGTGGGCCAGGTGGCAGATGAAGAAGTTTTTATCAGCTGTGATGGGGATGCGGGCTATTCCGTAAAAGCCGGAGCCACCGCGGAGGTGCGGCTGTCTGACCAGGTCGTGCAGCTCATCACCTTCAGCAAGGCTGACCAGTTCCAGGCCATTGACCAGAAACTGCGCGGCAGACGATGACACAAACACAACGAAGGGAGAAGATCACATGGGACGCACCAGCCGAGGGGATAACAGGAGCAAGCAGAAGCGGCAGCAGGCCATCCTGCGCCTGATCCAGGAGAATCCCATCAGCCGGCAGGAGACTCTGTTGGAGTACCTGAGCAAGGAAGGTTTTGATGCCACACAGGCTACCATTTCCCGCGATATCCGGGAGATGAATCTTGTCAAAGCTGCCACCACCACCGGCTACCGCTATGTTTCCGGCCACAGCGAGGTACTGAACCCCAAGATGCAGGCCCGGTTTGAGACCATCTTCCATGAATCGGTTTTGGGAGTGGACTTTGCGGGCCATGTGGTGCTTGTCAAATGCTATTCCGGCATGGCCAATGCGGCCTGCGAGGTGTTTGACGCACTCAAGTGGAAGAATGTGGTCGGCACCCTTTCTGGTGACGATACCTTCCTGATCGTGGCCCGCTCAGAGCGGGACGCAAAGACCATTTGCACCGAGCTTGGGCATTACATCGGGCAGAAATAAAGGCAGGAGAGAACGAACATGTTGAGCAGTCTGCAAATTGAAAATGTTGCAGTCATCCAGAAGGCCAACGTGCATTTTGAGAAGGGCCTGAATGTCCTTACCGGCGAGACCGGTGCGGGCAAATCTATCCTGATCGACTCCATCAATGCCATTCTGGGCAACCGCACCTCCAAGGATCTGGTGCGCACGGGGGCTGCAAAAGCAGTCATCCGGGCGGCATTTGATGATGTTCCGCCTGCAGTGCTGGACAGCCTGGAAAAGGCGGGGTATGAGCGCTCAGAAGCGCTGACCCTGAGCCGTGAGATCACTGCCGAGGGCAAGAGCACCTGCCGCATCAATGGAATGCCTGCCACAGCAGCCATTCTGCGGGAACTGTGCGGTGGGCTCATCAACATCAACGGCCAGCACGATTCCGTAGGCCTGTTGAACCCGGCCCGCCATGAGGGTATTCTGGATGCCTACGCCCAGAACGGGGCGGTGTATCAGGAATATTATGCTATTTACCGGGAGCTTATCAAGGTCAAAAAGGAGCTGGATGCCATCATCACCGATGAGGGTGAAAAACAGCGAAAGATCGATCTGCTGAGTTATCAGGTACAGGAGATCGAGGATGCCAGCCTGACCGCAGGCGAAGAGGAGACGCTGATGGCCCGCCGTAAGGTGCTGGCGAATGCCTCCACCATCCGGGAGCGCATCTCCCAGAGCTATGCGCTGCTTTCGGGCGGAGATGATGCCCCGGGTGCCGTTGATCTGCTGGGGGAAGCCTCCAATGCAATCGATGGTGCCGCCCAACTGGACAGCGGCCTTTCTGCTGCTGCCGGACAGCTGCTGGATCTTTATTACACCGCAAAAGACCTTTCTACTGACCTGATCGGGCGGCTGGAGGGCTACGAGACGAATGATGCAGAGCTGGATGAGATCGAACAGCGGATGGATCTGATCTACAAGCTCAAGCGGAAATACGGTGATACTGTGGAAGATATCATCGCCTTTGGACAGCAGGCAAGGGAAGAGCTGGACCGCATCCAGTTCTCACAGGAGCGGACAGAGCATCTGCAGGCTGAAAAGCATCGGCTCTATGTACTGGCCAGGGATAAGGCCGAGGTACTGACCCAGACCCGCCTGAAAGCCTTTGAGGAGCTGAACAGGCGCATCTCCGGCACACTGGATTTTTTGAACATGCCCGGTGTCCGCATGACCCTGCGCCATACCCGCGGCCCGCTGGCCAGCCATGGCCAGGACAGCGTGGAGTTTTATATTTCCACAAACCCCGGCGAGGATCCAAAGCCGCTGGCAAAAATCGCTTCCGGCGGTGAGCTGAGCCGTATCACGCTGGCAATCAAAAATGCCATGGCCGATAAGGACGCAGTGCCTACGGTCATCTACGATGAGATCGACAGCGGCGTGTCCGGCAAGGCGGCCAGCCGCATCGGTGAGGTGCTCAAACAGAGCGCAAAAGATCACCAGATCCTCTGCATCACCCACACAGCGCAGATCGCTGCACTGGCCGACTGCCATCTGCTTATCCAGAAGAATATCACGAATGAACGCACCTATACCGAGATCCACCCGCTGGATACCGAAGGCAGAGTGGACGCGCTGGCGCATATTATTTCCGGTGACCATGTCACGGAGCTTTCCCGTGCCAATGCCAGAGAGATGCTGGGACTGGCCGAGCATGAAACCGGTGATTGACAACCCCGCTGATTTGTGCTAAACTGATTTTTGTTGAAAGACGTTGAAGGGAACAAGTACCTTGTCAGTGTCTGCCCAGAGAGACCCCGGTTGGTGCAAGGGGTGTGCAGAACAGCAGGGGAAATACCTCCCGGAGTTGCAGGCTGAATGCTTTGGCTAGTAGGCTGTGCCGCATGCGAGCGTTACAAACGCAGGAGTGTATCCCATCTCTGTGGGGCGCACTCGTGAGGCCGTTTCTGTGAGGGGGCGGCAAACAGAGGTGGTACCGCGATTTTCTCGCCCTCTGCCAAATTCATTTTTGGCAGGGGGCGTTTTCTTTTGTCCTCTGCCCGACAAAACAGGAGGATAATCCCATGACCCTTTACGAAGAACTGCAGGCACGCGGTCTGGTGGCCCAGATCACCGACAATGAGATCATTGACCTCATCAACAACGGCAAGGCCACTTTCTATATTGGCTTTGACTGCACTGCGGACAGCCTGACTGCGGGCCATTTTATGGCCCTGACCCTGATGAAGCGCCTGCAGATGGCTGGCAATAAGCCCATTGCCCTGATCGGCGGCGGCACCACCATGATCGGTGACCCCTCTGGCCGTACCGATATGCGCAAAATGCTGACCAAGGAGGATATTGCTCACAATGCAGCCTGCTTCAAGAAGCAGATGGAGAAGTTCATCGATTTCTCTGAGGGCAAGGCTCTGATGCTGAACAATGCCGACTGGCTGCTGAACCTGAATTATGTTGAGCTGCTGCGTGATGTGGGTGCCTGCTTCTCCGTCAACAACATGCTCCGCGCCAAGTGCTATGAGCAGCGCATGGAGAAGGGCCTGTCCTTCCTCGAGTTCAACTACATGATCATGCAGAGCTACGACTTCTACTACATGTTCCAGCACTACGGCTGCAACATGCAGTTCGGCGGCGATGACCAGTGGAGCAATATGCTGGGCGGCACCGAGCTGATCCGCCGCAAGCTGGGTAAGGATGCCTACGCGATGACCATTACTTTGCTGACTGATTCTCAGGGCAAGAAGATGGGCAAGACTGCAGGCAATGCGGTCTGGCTCGACCCCAACAAGACCAGTCCCTTTGAGTTCTACCAGTACTGGCGCAATGTCGGCGATGCTGATGTGATGAAGTGCATCCGGATGCTGACCTTCCTTCCGCTGGAGCAGATCGATGAGATGAGCACCTGGAAGGATCAGCGTCTGAACGAGGCCAAGGAGATCCTGGCCTACGAGCTGACCAAGATGGTGCACGGCGAGGAAGAGGCTGAGAAGGCCCAGAACGCTGCCCGTGCCCTGTTCAGCGGTGCTGCCGACACTGAGCACATGCCCTCCACTCAGTTGACCGAAGCGGATCTGACCGATGGCTCCATCGGCATCCTGACCCTCATGGTCAAGGCCGGTCTGGCCGCTTCCAACGGCGAGGCCCGCCGCCTGGTCGTGCAGGGCGGTGTCCTGGTGGATGGTGAAAAGGTAGCTGCTCCCACTGTCAGCTTTACCGCTGATCAGCTGAAGAACGGTATCGTCATCAAGAAGGGCAAGAAGATCTACCACAAAGTGACCCTGTAATCTTTTAGAAACAGCGTATGATAAAAGCCCGGCGGCATCCAAAAATCGGATGCCGCCGGGCTTTTTACGTTTGTGTAATGTTTATAGAGAAGGGCAGCTTACAGCTCAAAGGCCTTCTTCAGCACATCGTAAGCGGGGTCCTCGTTCTCACTGCGCACCAGCAGAGAAATATCCAAATCGCTGGTGGTGATGAGCAGAACCTCGATGTCAGCCATGGCCAGTGCGTTCAGGGCCCGGGCAGCTACACCGCAGCTGGTGACCATGTCCTCACCAAAGAGGTTCAGCTTGGAGTAACCAACGCTGATCAGCGGGGAAGCCTTGGCATCCTTGTCGAGATTGGCGGCAGAGATGGCCTTCATCACCAGTGTCAGATCGCTGGCAGATGCGGTAAAGCTGAAATCGATGTTGGTACCGTGAGGGGCGCTCTGACTGATCATATCCACCACAACACCGGTATCGGCAAAGATCTGCAGGTAGCGGGCCAGGCTGTTGCCCTTGAACTCCACATCCTGCACACTGATCATCATCAGGCTGGGTTCAATGTTGATTTTGGAAACACCATACATAATGAACACTCCAATCTGCCCTATAGGGCTGCAAATTCAGGCGAGCGCCAAAAACGCGCTGTTAATATTGGCTTGTAATACGTTCTGGATGTACTCTATCCCAAAGCTGGGGTAGGCGGCCCGAACACCGTGCGCCTGCGCCAGCTCCGACGTGTAATCCTGGAAGAGGTAGGTGCGGACATTGGATTTTCCTGCATCATAGTGGGTCACGGTAGGATGCAATTGCGGGGAAGCGACAGCGCAGTGAACGCTGCCATCCGGGTCAGTCGTCTTGTTCAGCTCCAGTGTCAGGATGGCACCGATGAGCTGATCCGGTTTGCTCTGGGTGCTGAGGAAATTTCCCAGGGAATAGGCCACAAAGGTCTGACGGCCATCCACAGAGGTTTTCCACTCGGCATCCTGCACCACATGAGGGTGCGTGCCCAGAATAACATCTGCACCCCAGTCGGAAAGCTGCTGGGCGAGGTCCCACTGGGTCTGGGTGATCTTGTGGCTGTCCTCCACGCCCCAGTGAACTCCCACCACCACGAAATCGGCCAGCTCACGCGCCCTGCGCACCTGCTGTTCCATCACATCCCGCTGGCTGGTGTAGATGACATTGGCCGTCATGGCACTGCTCTGTGGGATGCCATTGGTGTGGTCGGTATAGGAGAGGTAGGCAATCGTCACACCGTTCACAGTCTGCAGGGGGATGGTACTATAATCGCTCTCTCCGTACCACAGGCCGGTCGTGACCACATCTTCCGGCATCTCATCCCAGAACCGCAGCGTTGCCGCAATGCCCTTGGCACCTTTATCGTAGGTGTGGTTGTTGGAGAGACTGAACACCCGGATGCCTGCCCGGTAAAGAGCCTCTGCGCATTCACCGGGGGTAGAAAAGCAGGGATAGGTGGAAGGCTCCAGTTCCTTGCTGCAGAGTGTTTCCTGGTTGATCCAGTTAACATCCTGCGCGGCATAAAAATCCAGCAGGTGCTCGTAGCAGTAGTCAAAATTATATCGCTGGCCTTCCGCTGCCCGGCGGGCTGCCTGTTTGTAGATGGGAGCATGGATCAGATTGTCCCCGGTGGCCGAAAAACGCAGTGTGGTTGTAACAGGCTGCGGTTCCGGTTCGGGCGGGGGAACGCTTTCAGCGGTCGAAGGCTCGTCCTCAAAAGGGCCAAGCACGATGCCGGGAGTCTGGAAGCGCCAGAAGCCAAAGCAGGCCAATGCCGCACCAGCCACCAGCAGCACTCCCATCATCCTCAGAAAAACGGGTTTTCGTTTTCGCCGGTTCTGCAGTTCGTGCCGCGAATGTCGTTTCGTGGATGACGCGTGTCTTGCCTGTTCCATTCCGTCAGCCCTCCTGCCGCTCAAAATGGTGGAAGACGCAGAGACCTTACAGCTCTGCGATCATGTTACCCATATTGTACAGGCCCGGCTCCTTTTTTGCAAGATAGACAGCAGCATTTATTGCGCCATTTGCAAAAACACTGCGGGAATATGCGGTATGCTTGAGGGTGATGACCTCGTCCGGACCGCAGAACAGCACCTCGTGGTCGCCCACGATGCTGCCTCCGCGCACGGAGCTGATGCCGATCTCCTTGGGGTCGCGCTTCTGGCGCACAGAGGAACGGTCGTAAACATAATGATATGCGCCGTTGTTCTCTTCGTTGATGGCATCGGCCAGCATCAAGGCAGTGCCGCTGGGGGCATCCAGCTTGTTGTGGTGGTGCTGCTCCACGATCTCCACATCATAGTCTGCACCCAGAATAGCCGATGCACGCTTGCACAGCTCCGACAGCAGGTTGATGCCGATGGACATGTTGGCGCTCTTGAACACGGGCACAATGCGGGACAGCTGCACCACCTTCAGCTGCAGCTCTTCGGAAAGGCCAGTGGTGCAGACCACGATGGGCATCTTGTGTGCTTCGCAATAGGTCAGTGCCTTTTCCACAGCAGTGGGAGCGCTGAAATCGATGATGACATCGCCCTTGCCGTCCAGTTTATCCAGACTGTCGTATACGGGGATGCCGTTCTGCTCACCGTCCTGCTGGTCGATCCCGGCGACCACGCGGCAGTCACTCCGGTTTGCAATCATCTCGCAGAGGGCGTGGCCCATCCGGCCGCCAATGCCCTGAATGATAATATCTGTCATTTTTGTTTCCTCGTTTTCTGTTGTAACGGCAAATGCCCGGGAGAAACCAATTCCACCGGGCATTGTGCGTTGTTTCGTTTATTCCTGAATCAGACCTTCGGCAGCCGCCAATGCCTGCTCGATCTTCTCCTTGTGGGCATCACTGGGCTCGACCAGCGGCAGACGGCAGGGACCGGCCTCCCAGCCCAGCACATTCATGGCGTACTTGACAGGGATGGGATTTACTTCGCAGAAGAGTGCATCCGCCAAGGGCAGGATCTCCAGCTGCAGCTTGCAGGCAGTTTTGGTGTCACCCTCAAACCATGCCTTGCAGCAGTTGTGCACCAGCTCAGGCTTGACATTGGAGACCACACTGATGACACCCTTGCCGCCCAGAGACAGCAGGGGAACCACCTGATCATCGTTGCCAGAGTAGATGTTCAGCTCGTCGCCGCACAGCTGAGCGATCTTGGCCACCTGAGAGATGTTGCCGGAGGCCTCCTTGATGCCGTTGATGAGCGGATTCCGGCTCAGCTCCAGCGCTGTCTCGGGGGTGATGTTCAGGCCGGTACGGGAAGGCACATTATACAGGATAACAGGGATGCCGCCCGCCTCGGCCATAGCGGTAAAGTGAGCCACCAGACCTGCCTGCGTGGTCTTGTTGTAATAGGGGGTCACCAGCAGCAGGGCATCGGCACCGCAGGCAGCAGACTTTGCTGCCAGTGCACAGCCGTGATCGGTATCATTGGAACCAGCACCCGCAATAACAGGCACCCGGTGGTTGACCGTCTCGACCGTAAACTTGATGGCGGCCAGCTGCTCCTCATCGGTCATGGTAGAGCATTCGCCGGTAGTTCCGCAGATCACAATCGCATCGGTGCCCCGTGCAATCTGATCTTCAATGATGCGGCCCAGCTCATCAAAGTTGATGCTGCCATCTTCGTACATGGGGGTGATGATCGCCACCGCCGCGCCGGTAAAGACAGGATTCTTCATAGTATAAAACTCCTTTGTACGCTCCGTCAGGAACGTGTTGTTCAGTCAAAATAGCCCTTTGCCGCCAACAGCTCAGCCAGCAGCACGGCACCGCCGGCAGCGCCGCGCAGGGTGTTGTGGCTCATGCAGGCGAACTTGTAGTCAAACAGGGTGTCCTCGCGCAGGCGGCCGATGCAGACAGCCATGCCATTCTCGGTGTTGCGGTCCAGCTTGGGCTGAGGACGGTCAGGCTCAGTGAAGTAGTGCAGGAACTGCTTGGGTGCGCTGGGCAGGTTCAGCTCCTGTGCAGGGCCGCGGAAGTTAGCCCAGGCCTCGAGCATCTGCTCCTGGGTGGGCTTTTTGTCAAAGCTTACAAACACGGCAGCGGTGTGGCCGTCAGAAACGGGGACACGGAAGCATTGCGCAGTGATCGTGGGCTTCTCGGCGTTGACGATCTGATCGCCCTCGATATGGCCCCACAGCTTCAGCGGCTCGCGCTCGCTCTTCTCTTCCTCACCGCCGATGTAGGGGATGACGTTATCTACGATCTCGGGCATCCGGTCAAAGGTCTTGCCTGCACCGGAAATAGCCTGATAGGTGCAGACCAGAGCCTTGTTGACACCAAACTCCTTCATCAGAGGATGCAGGGCAGGCACGTAGCTCTGCAGGCTGCAGTTGGACTTGACCGCGATGAAGCCGCGCTTGGTGCCCAGACGCTTGCGCTGGGCAGGGATGATCTCAATGTGGTCCGCGTTGATCTCAGGCACGACCATGGGAACATCCGGGGTAAAGCGGTTTGCGCTGTTGTTGGAGACCACAGGGCACTCGGCCTTTGCGTAAGCCTCTTCCAGTGCCTTGATCTCGGCCTTGGGCATATTGACTGCGCAGAAGATGAAATCGACCTGAGAAGCGACCTCTTCCACCTTGGCGGCATCCAGCACGACCATCTTCTTGACGCTCTCGGGCATCGGGGTGGTCATTGCCCAGCGGCTGCCAACGGCCTCCTCATAGGTCTTGCCTGCGCTGCGGCCGGACGCGGCCAGCGTGGTCAGCTTGAACCAGGGATGATTCTCAAGCAGGGTCACAAAACGCTGCCCCACCATGCCCGTTGCACCAACGATACCAACTTTATACTGTTTTTCCATTTCCAGCACCTTTCCTTTCAATAAAAGCAAATTTACATCGAACACGGCTTGCAAACCAGCCGACCTTGCAATATAATAGATACTGTTTATACAGATTTTATGATAACATTGATACGGCACTCGTGTCAATCATCGGAAAGGCAAATGCAAAGCATGTTAAAAAAAGATTTTTGGTACGATTTACCCAAAGAACTCATTGCACAGGAGCCTGCAGACCCCAGAGACTCGGCCCGGCTCATGGTTCTGAGCCAGAGGGACGACAGCATCCAGCACCGGATCTTCCGCGATCTGCCGGAATATCTTGAGCCGGGTGACCTGCTGGTGGTCAACAACTCCAAGGTGCTGCCCGCCCGCATCGTGGGTGTCAAACAGCCCACCGGTGCTGTGTGTGAGCTGCTGCTTCTGCGGCAGGTCAAGGGAGATCAGTGGGAGTGCCTGGCAAAACCCGGCAAGCGGATGCAGCCCGGCACCAAGGTTAGTTTTGGTGACGGCACCCTGACCGCTGTGGTGGACGAAACGCTGGAGGATGGCAACAAGTTTGTTACATTCTATTATGACACCGAGACCCTTTATGAAAAACTGGATGAATTTGGCAAGATGCCGCTGCCGCCCTACATCACCAAGCAGTTGGAAGATCAGAGCCAGTATCAGACGGTCTATGCCAAGGAGCTGGGCAGCGCTGCTGCACCCACGGCAGGCCTGCACTTCACCCCGGAGCTGATGGATACCATCCGTTCCAAGGGTGTCGGCATTGCCGAGGTTACCCTGCATGTGGGTCTGGGAACCTTCCGCCCCGTGCAGGAGGACGAGATCACGGATCACAAGATGCACAGTGAGTGGTATTCCATCAGCGAGGAGACTGCTCAGCGCATCCGGGAAACCAAGGCTGCCGGGCACCGTGTGATTGCCGTTGGCACCACCAGCTGCCGCACGCTGGAAGCCGCCGCCGCAAAATATGGCGAGATCAAGGCCTGCAGCGGCAATACCTCTATTTTTCTCTACCCAGGTGTCAAGTTCAACTGCATCGATGGCCTGATCACCAACTTCCACCTGCCGGAAAGCACCCTCATCATGCTGGTCTCTGCTCTCTACGGCTACGAAAAGACCATGGCTGCCTATAAAGTTGCCGTAGAGGAAAAGTACCGCTTCTTTTCCTTTGGCGATGCGATGTTGATAGAATAACCCCCACGAGTTACAAATGTGAATCAGAATCAGCCGCGAGGTTTAACCGCCTTGCGGCTTTTCTTTTGCAAAAATAATATCACACCTGTTGACTTACTCGCAAATAGAAGTGATAATACAATCACAGAATGATTTACAAACACACAACGGAGAGCAGAGGGCACAAAAATGATGATTACATACAAAACCAACAGCGCAGTCGATACCAAGGAATCCGTTGAATGGTATTTTGGAAAATCTTTCGTCGCAAGCTCCACTGCATCCGCAAAGTATGAACACAAGAAGACCGGGAAAAGCATCTTCAAGTTCTGGCAGGATGGAACCGGTTGTCTCGCCATCAAAATCAACTAAAAGGGGAAATGGAAATGTTTAAGAAGCTGGCCAAAATGATTTCCGAAATCAAAACCGAAAACGACCGAGATGCTACATTCTGGCAGATCGACCGTGAGTTTGAGCAGGAGAAGATCTCCGCAGCAGACCACGAGCTGCTTTATAAGCTGGCCGGAATGGTCGAAGTCGAGGAGGGCTAAAAAATTACTGTCAAGATCGCGCTGAAGAAGAAGTTCAACAAGAACGCCGCCGCCTGTTTTTATACCGAGTACGCGAAGAGCGTCACCTGCAAGACCATCCCTGCCGCCGAAATCATGGCGATGGGCTTTGACGAAACCGACCCGCACGACCAGTACGTCGTTGTCAAGGACGAGGACGGAAGCGAAAGCACGTTCCGCAACAGCTACGTTGACGTTTTTATCTTCTGAACAGGAGGGAGCAACATGAAAGCATCCAAGCAAATGGCAAAGGCCCTGCTGACCAGCGGCCAGTACCGCACAAAAAAGTACCTCTACACGCTGGGCTACAACATGTACGGTCAAGAGATCGTACAACGCACCCGGATCGACAGCGAGGGCCACAGAATCGGCAACGCATACTCAGCAGGATTTTTCAACGCCTATGACTACCCGGAAGAATGGAGAGAGAAAAATGTTTAATATCACTGATACCGAAAAGCTGCGGGATGCCTACATCTTCCTGACATTCGCTCAGAACGCCCCCGCCGCTGCACCTGAGAAAAAGGCCAACCGTGAAATCTTTATCACCAACACGAAGCGGGAAATCCGGGAATACAACAACCGCCCGATTTCCAACACGCGCATTATAAGCGCAGACTACGATGGACGCCTTGAACTTGTCCGACTGCCTGACGAGCTGGACACGGCACACAAAGAGGACGCCGCTGAGTGGTTCGATGATAACTGCTATCTGGAAGCCTACAACAGCCCCTATGACTGCACCGGGCAGGAGTTCACAAGCTGGTATCACCTGTTCCAGCGGCGGGGCCACTGGTACGCCTATCACATGGTCAGTCGGGACGTTTGAACCGAATACAGCAAAAGGCCCAGAACCGCAGGAAAGCGGCTCCGGGCCTTTTATATTGCGAGATAGGTAAACTTGTGAGATATTCCGTTCTTGAACGTCAGCGTTTCCACATGGCCGTTTCTCATGCGCACAGAATCGACGATCGACAAGAAGAACGACCGCAGCACAGACGGCTCCGTACATTCGGCCAAACCCTGAAAATAGATATACTCCCGCTCCTGCAACCGCTGGGACATGATAAAGCTGCTGGCCTGTTCCAAAAAATCGTCATCCGAAAGCGACTGCGCCCACGATTCCGATGTCAGCAGGCCGATGGACTTGTCCTGTTCTTTCAGATCGTTCATCAAGTCGTTTTTCTTTATCAGGTATTCTTTATCCGACATCTGCTTGTTTGAATACAGGTAGATGTGATCGAGCCGTGCGAGGGCGCGTTCCGTCTTTCGCTTATCTGCCCGCAGTTTGCGCAGCTCCGGGTCGAGATTCTTTTTAACCGTCGGCTTTTTCAGAAGCACCGAATCAGCGGGGGAGTATTCGGCCAGCATTTCATACAGGGCGGCCACGCTGGCCGAATCTATTCCGGCCACGTTCTTGAACGTATCGCCGCGCAGAAGCCGTGCTTCCAGATCAGCGGGGGATTTTATCTGGTCGAAGCTCTTTTGAGCATTTATCACGTTCAGGATGAAGTTTAGCAGAAATTCGCCCAGCACCGTGTCCGAGGTATATTTCGCATTGCAAGTCTTTGTCTTGCGCACGTTCGGGCAGCCATATTTGGCCGACCGATACCCGGACGCATGGAGCTTGCCCGGAGAAGCCGTAAAAGCGGCCCCACAGCAGGCGCACCATATAAGCCCGGAAAAGATATTGACGTTCTTCTGTGTAGCGCTCCTGCCGGGCGTATTGCGGTATCTGGCGTTTGAATCCAGCATCTTCTGAACCCTGTCGAATCGTTCCTTGCTCACAAGCGGGGTGTGATGATCTGGTATCACGACCCATTCGGATTCGTCCTTGATGGCCTTGCGCCCCGGTATCTTGTAATAATTATAGCGGTATGTGCCGATATACCACGGATTCCGAAGAATCGTCCAGACAGACACAGGGGAGAACGGATTGTGCTGGCGTGACACATAGCCGCGGTCGTTCAGCTCCCGCGCCGTGTGAACCAGCGAATCCGTCTTTTCGTACAAGTCGTACATTTCCAGCACAATGAAGCTTTCATCGCCATTGACGGAAAACGTCTGGGTTTCTTTGTTGTAATCATACCCAAACGGAACCCGGCCGCCGTTCCATGTGCCATCGTTCGCCCTGCTGATCATCGTGGCCGTGACGCGCTCCGCTGTCGTCTTGCGCTCCAACTCCGCAAAAATTAGCACCATTTTGAGCATTGCTTCACCCATCGCCGTGGACGTGTCGAATTGCTCATTGCGCGAGATGAACGTCACGCCGAGCATCTTCAATTCCTCATACATCTGGGCGAAGTCGAGCAGGTTTCGGCTGATACGGTCAATCTTCCAGACGAGCAGATGGGAGTACATACCGTTCCGAATCTGCATCATCATTTTTTGAAAGGCCGGCCGATCAGTATTCTTTCCAGAATAGCCTGCATCCTCAAAAATGGTATAGTCGCTGATGTTCAAAGCATATTCGCAGTAGCCGACAAGGTCTTTCCGCTGCATGGGCAGGCTGTCACGGTCTACCTGATACGCGGTCGAAACACGCAGGTATATGGCCGCCCGCTGCGGCTTTTCTTTTGGCGCGTCGATTTTCTTCTTTCTCATTGCTGGGCCTTATCTTTCGGAACGTATTTTGCCAAAATCTGCATGACTTTTTCACGATCTTCTACGCTGGCCGCCTGATATGCAGCAAGCAGCGTTTGAAGTTCCTGAATGAATTCTTCCTGCGAAACCATAGCACACCTCTTATATTTTACTCTTTCTTTTCGGCATCCACGGCAGGATCAGCGACAGCCGCAACGTGGGTGCGCAAAAAGTCCTTGCACATGGAACGCTTTTCCACCGGGATGGAGCGGTAAATCGAAAGCAGCTCTTTTTCGTCAGCATCCAGCACGTCAAGGTTTTTGCGGCCGTGCGCTTTAAGCCGCTGCTTTTCGGTATCGGTCAAGATCACAATGCCGTCCCGGCCGTAAACCAGTTCGTCGATACTCATGCCAAGCCGTTCGGCCATGCCCTGAATCATATCCAGATGGGGAGCCTTGCCTTTTTTCAGGCGGGCGATGTTGGAACTCGCAAATCCGCTCTCAATAATGAGTCTGCTGGGTGCGATGTCGTGCCGTGCGCAGGCGTCCAAAATGTTTTCGTACAAGCCCATAATATAAAACACCTCACAAATTTACTCACAAATGAGAGTAAAAGCTGTTGACTCACTCACAAATGAGAGTTATAATAACAAATGTAAACCGACGAAAGCTCACAAAGTCGTTTACAAATGTAAGTATACCCTAAATATAGCATAGCTCACCAAAAAAAGCAAAGGAGGTCAAGAATTAAAATATGAAGCTCGAACTGCATCTGGACTGGAAGCGCACGGTCAAGACCATTATGACCATGAGAGGTCTGTCCAACAGCGATCTGGCGCAGGCTGCCGGTACTACCGACGCAACCATGCGGCAGGTCATCAACAAATCGGTCAAGGGAGCCGTGATGAACAAAGTCAGCGAGTATCTTGGTATCACCAATGCCGAAGTCCATCACGTCGTGATCGAGGTCGAATAACCTTACATCTATTTTACAGCATTGGAGCCGAGAAGATATGCAGAATGAGTGCAGCAAAGGCAATGACAACTATTACTTTTTGTGTCGGAAAAAAGCGTCGGAACACAACGACGCACTGAGCAGCCGCCTTGGAGCGGCGTCCCGTCTGAACATTTCGGAAAGCGCACTGCGCAACTATGAGGTCGATACCGCCAACGTGCCCCAGGATATTGTTTGCGCGATGGCTGACCTCTACGGTATGCCCGAAATGGAAACCCACTACTGCAAAAACGACTGCCCCATCGGAAAGCACGTCGGCAGCGCCATGACCTGCGAGGTCAGGAGCGTTGAAAGCGTGGCCGTCAACTTCCTGACACACACCAACGGCAACGACATTCAGGCCATGCAGAACGCTGTCCTGAAGATCGCCATTGACGGCAAAATCAGCCAGCAGGAACGTGACCAGCTCCGAAAGATAGTCGCTTTTATCGAAAACATCTCACGGGACGCAAGCGATATGCGGCTGCTGCTTGAGAGGAAGTGCCAGAATGGAGCTTAAAGACATTTTGCGCGACATCCTCAAGCGCGAATATGGCATCGAAACGGACGCCCAGCTCATGCAGGCTATTCGTGAGCAAAAGCCGCTGGACATCGGGATTTTCGTTTCACAGCCTGCAAGCCAACAGGCGAAAGCCTGCTGAACCATCCACAGGAGGTATGAACATGGAAGAACTTACCGTCCAGATTCAGAAACCCATCATCCCGCCGCTGGTCTGGAACAAAGAAGCCGTTGAAGCCTATGTCAATGATGCCGTTGAAAAGTACGTCGGCATCGTCTACACCGATGACATGATCGACGACGCGAAGAAAGACCGGGCAAAGCTCAACGCGTTGGAAAAACAGCTGGCAAAGGCTTTCACGGCCACGAAAGACGTTTACCTTGGCCCGCTGGCCGAACTGGAAACCGTGACCAAAGACCTGCGGCAAAAAATCAAGAAAACGTCCGGAGAAATCGACGTACAGGTCAAATCTTATGAGGATGCACTGAAGCAGGCCAAAAAGAACGACCTCTATCACGTTTACACCGCCGCCGCTGGTTCGCTGGCTGTTCTCGTACCGTTTGAAAAAATTTTTAATGAACGCTGGCTCAACAAGACCTACGCTTTCGGCACCGCCGAAAAGGAGCTGAAAACCATCATCGAGGAAAAGCGGCTGGAACTGGATGATCTGGCCGACGACTGCGAACCAGGCGAGGAATACGAAGCCGTAAAGCGGGCCTACCTCAAAAACCTGTCTATGAAAGAAGCCCGCGCCGAGCGCAAGGAGTTCCGCGACTTCAAGGCCCAGCAGGAGCAGGCAGCACAGGCCAAAGCCGCCGAAGAAGCCACCCGCCGCGCTGCGCCTGTTATCCAGCGTCCCACCGCCGAAGACCTTGAAATCAAGGCGCAGGCTGCCCAGAACGTCGAAATGTCGAAGATCATCGACGACAACGGCCGTCTGGATTTTTCCTCTCTCCGCGCCGCGCGGCCTGAACAGGCCGCCCCGGTCGAAGAACCTGCGCAGCAGCCCAAAATCTTTGAGCGCACTCTTCACGTCCGCTATACCGCCGAGCAGGGCCGTGAGCTGATCGAAGCTCTGAACAAAATCGGCCTTGAATACAAACTGATCTAACAGGAGGTCAATATTATGGGATTTTCCGTACCGGGGCAGACCCAAAACACCGCGCCGCGTGGCGCACCCGTTGCAACTTCCAGAGCCGGTGGCTATGCAGCTCCCACCACCCGCCAGCAGGAAGCCGCCCTTGCAACCGTCGCACCGTCTGAGCCTGTCAAGTATGAAGCAGGCGGCGAAGAAATCGAGCTTTCGCCGGAACTTATCAAGGCGTATCTGGTCAACGGCGACGCCGACAAGGTCACAGATCAGGAAGTCATGATGTACTTGAATCTGTGCCGCTTCAACCACCTGAACCCTTGGCTGAAAGAGGTCTATCTTATCAAGTACGGCGATAAGCCCGCAACGATGGTTCCGGGCAAGGAATCTTTTATGAAGCGGGCCGAGCGAAACCAGCACTTTGCAGGCATTGAAAGCGGCATTGTCGTCCACAACTCCAACAATAACCAAATCGAGTACCGCGAGGGCAGCGCGGTCTATGAAGATTTTGGTGAAAAGCTGATCGGCGGCTGGGCCAAAGTCTACCGCACCGACCGTCAGTTCCCGAACTACTCTGAATGTGCCCTCTCTGAATACCTTGGCAAAAAGGGCAACGGCGAGGTCAACCAGCAGTGGAGCACCAAACCTGCGACCATGATTCGCAAAGTTGCAATGGTGCAAGCTCTCCGCGAAGCGTTCCCGACCGACCTTGGCGCGATGTATGCAGCAGAGGAGCAGGGCGTAGAGGAGCCGGACAGCCTGCCGCAGGGCAGCCAGACCGAGCCGACCTTTAACCGCCGCCCGCGCAAGCCGAAAGCCCCGGCGCGGCCCGACGTCGAAATCATCGACGCCACCCCAAACGATGAAGCCGACCCGCTGGCAGCTCTCGAAAACGCTGGCCCTGAAAGCAGCGATATGCAGGAAGGACAGGAAAAATGATCTGCACAAGTAAAACAGGCGTCCTTGTTTATGGTGAGCTTGCCAAAGAGCCGGAATTTAAGCGGCTCCAGAATGGCAGCTACCTGATGAAGCTGAACATCCGCTATGACAGCGAAAAGAACGAAGCAGGGAAGTGGCTTGGAAAATTCATTGACGTCAATATCTGGCGCGTGGACGTTAACCTCTGGGATGATATGCTCCACAAGGGCGATAATGTCATTGCCAGCGGCAAAAAGGTCGAGCCGCACGAATACAACGGCAAAACCTATTACCAGCTCGACGCCGAGGACGTCACCCCATCCGGCAAAACACAACTGCGCTGGCTGCAACAGGCCATCAACGCCGTTTGGAGCGCAGGCCCCACACCGGCAGAGCAGCCACCGGCAGCCACTGAACCGCCCCAGCCGGAACCGCAGCAGCAGGCCGCCCCGCCCGCGCCCCGCGCTGCTGCACCTGCACAACCCGCCCAGCAGCCCGAAAGCACCCAGCCTGCCCGCCAGTACACCGAGGACGAAATGCGAATCATCGAGGGCGACGACGATGATCTGCCGTTCTAAGGAGGGCGCACGATGGCAACATACAGACAGATATACATATCCTTTTGGAGCGACACGAAAGTCTGTGATGACTTTTCGCCGGAGGACAAGTATTTCTACATCTACCTGCTGACCAACCCTCACACCAATATCTGCGGATGCTACGAGATCAGCTCCAGCCAGATGGCGCAGGAGCTTGGCTACAACGAAGAATCGGTCAAAAAGCTGCTGCGCCGCATGGAGCAGACGCATGATGTCATCCGCTACAACTGGCAGAAAAAAGAACTCCTGATCCTGAACTGGCACAAGTACAACTGGACGAAAAGCCCGAAAATGGTTTCGGCCGTCCGCGCCGTGGCCCAGTACATCAAGACCGACGAATACCGGGTCTATATCCTGTCCACGCTTGAACGCACCATCAGCGGCCAGAAAGAACCCGCCCCGCAGCCTGCGGCGGCGGGCACTCTTTCCCCGGCGACACCTGAACAGCCCGCAGCCATCACCGCCCACCAGAAGACGGACGAAGAAGAAACCATGAGCCGCATGGTAGCATCTTACGAGCAGAACATCGGCCCGATCAAACGCGCTGTATTCGACGCTATGCGGACGTGGTGGCTGTCAAAGGGCGTCGAGCCTGACATGATCTGCGCCGCGATGGATGAAGCGGCCATGCAGAACGCCCCGAACTGGACATACGCCGAGGGCATCTTGCGCCGCTGTCTTTCCGCAGGTATCACCACGCTGGCCGGATTCCGGGCAGATCAAAAGCACTTCCAGAGCAAACGAAAAGGAGGTACGCCCGCCGCGCCCGCTGACCAACAGGAAGAACCCAGCCTGTACGCGGCGTTTGGCATGAACTGATATGAGCATCGAATCCGCATTGAATCAGGTCGTGCAGCAGGCGCAGGCCGCCCAGAGCGTCGCCCCGGACGACTACAAAGACCCCAAAACTGGGCTTTTGATGTGCGGCAAGTGCCATACCCCGAAGCAGTACCATTTCCACAACGCAGCCTTTGATCTGGGCCTTGTCCCGGTGATGTGCGACTGCCAACGGGCAGCCCACGACGCCGAACAGCAGAAGCGCCGGGAATCCGAGCGGGAAATGCTCACAGCACGGCGCAAAGCGGCCTGTTTTGGAGCCAACGACCGAAAGGCGGCATACACCTTTGACACCGACGACCGCGCAAACACAGCGGCCACCAACGCGGCGCAGGGCTATGTCCGACACTTCACCGAAATGCGGGAAAAGGGACGCGGCCTGTTTTTCATCGGGCCGTGCGGCACTGGCAAAACCTTTTTGGCCTGCTGCATCGCAAACGCTCTGCTGGATAAAGGCTACACCGTCAAGGTGTCCACCTTTGCCGACATCGCCAATCGCCTGCAAGGGACGTTCGACAAAGAATCCATCTACGACGACCTGAACGCCGTTGACCTGCTGATTCTGGACGACCTCAACGCCGAGCGCGACACCTCTTTCATGCAGGAGATCGTGTTCACGGTCATTGACAACCGCTGCGCCGCTCAAAAGCCCCTGATCGTCACGTCCAACATCACACCGTCCGAATTTGCAAACCCCGACACCATCGAACGCCGCCGCGTTTTCAGCCGCCTGCAAGAAGTCTGCATCCCGGTGGAAGTCAACGGCAAAGACCGCCGCCGCGAAGCCATGATGAAAAGCTGCCGCGACGATCTCGCTTTCCTCAACACATAAAGGAGAATCCGTATGAAGTACGATATTGAACTCCGCATATTTAGCAAGGAAGACCGCCGCACCATCGCGGCCATCCTGTCAGACAACGGCTATGACGTCGGCCAGCACACCAAAAAGGCCGGCAAAACTGGCCGTTCGACCGTCTATTGCATCCACGCAACGGACACGAAAAAGGAGGACGCCCCCAATGAAGTATAAGCCCCTGACCGCCACGGTTGACGCCTACCAGCTCACCAAAGACTACGCCACCGATTCCCCGAAATGGGTGCGTGACCGCATCGGCACCCGCCTGTTCGAGAATACCACCATCCGGGACGGCGCAGTCCGCTTTGATGGTCTGACGTCCATCATCCAGAACCGCAAGCTGCGCGAACGCATGACCGCCCGCCCCGGCGACTACCTCGTTCGGATGCAGGACGGCAACGTGGCAGTCTACACGAAGCGCAACTTTGAAGCCCTCTACGCCCCGGCAGAGGGGCAGCAGGCATGATTATTGCTTTCGCTGTCCCCGGAGAGCCGAAAGGCAAGGCCCGCCCACGCACCGTCCAAATCGCGGGCCATGCCAGCACCTACACCCCAAAGGAAACGGTCATGTATGAAAATCTGGTGCGGCTCTATTACCAGCAGACCGCCAGAGGATTGCGGCTTTCCGGCCCCATACAGGCCGAAATCGTCAGCTATTCATCCGTCCCGAAATCCACCTCAAAAAAGAAAAGAGCCTTAATGCTTGACATCAAGACCCTTTGCCAGAAGAAGCCAGACGTTGATAATCTGGCGAAAATCGTTTTGGACTCTCTGAATAAAATCGCCTACGACGACGATGCGCAGGTCTGCCGCCTGCTGGTCGAAAAGCGATACGGGGAGACCCCTCAAGTGCTTGTCAGATTGAGCGAGCTGGAACCATGAAGATTTTATACTACATCTTAGCATTTGCCATGGGCTATTTTTTCCGCAAATACGGGCAAGCCCACAAAAAGCACGACGAGCTGGACAGCCATGCAGAAGAGCTTATCCGGCGCGAACAGGAAGCCGAAACTTTCGGCGATCTTTGAAAGGAGCATCACAATGGCCATCACCAACTATGAAGAAATGTCCATCACGTCCCCGGCCTTTAACACAGTCCGCGAAGCCTTTGACGTGGCCTTGCAGCGGCTTTTGAAGAAGATGGAGAAGTCCAAAATGGACGAAGGCCAGATTGCCCTGAACATCACCGTCACCAACGAGGACGTCTTTACCGATGGCGATGCAGAGCTGGGCGACACCGACGGCCCGGAGAAAAAGCCTGTCCTGAAGTACAAGATCACGACCACCGTGCCCATAAAGGACACCGACGACGGCAAGGCCGATACCGGCATGGCCCTTGTCTGGGACAAAGACCTTGGCCGCTATGTGCTGGTCTATATGCAGACCAACCAGACCTCTATGTACGACAACCCGCCCGCAGGCGGCCCCCAGCAGACCACCATGAACCCCGCGCAGCAGATCGGGCAGGGGAGCGGCGCACTGATCGACATCCGCGCTTTCAGGCCGGACGACGACGGCGACGACGAATAACCCCCATCGGGCAGCTTTTGGGCATAAAAAGAGCCGCCCACCCTCAAACCTCAAATGGCCTAAGAATGAACGGCGCCGGACAACCGTTATTATACCATTTGAGCGGAGGAAATGCAAGTGCAGCAGTCAGCGAAAGATCGGCTTTCCGAATACCTGCCGATGGCAATGGAAAATAAAAATCGGCTTGCCCGCTTGAATGATATGCGGGACGCCGCCGGGGGCCTGACAGGTATACCCGAAAGCGACGGCAGCGCACACACGGCCGGGAACAGTCATAAGATGGAAGCCGCGGTCGAACGCTACCTCGAATACGAAAAGAAGATTCAGCCGCTTTTGAAAGCCAACGCCGACAAGATGGCCAAGCTGGAAAGCATGGTCGATTCCATCCCCGACGGCTTACAGCGCGAAGTCCTGCGCCTGCGGTACATGGACGCCGAAAGTGAGGACACCTGCCGGCCGAAAAAATGGAACGCCGTTGCCCTCACGCTTTACGGCAGCGACGACCGAAAATACATCGAAGCTGTCCACCGCATCCACAAAAAAGCCATTTTGACCCTAGAAAACACAGAAAATGTACCATAAATGAGTGTAAATGAGTATAAATGAGGTAGATTGCGCATACAAATCTGTGATACTATCACAATGCGAAAAGCGAAAGGGAGCTTCCGACACTCCCAGACGCCGGATGCAAAGAGAATAGCGCACTCATTCTTTTCTCTGCCCTACCACCTGACCGCAGCAGCGGCCGGGTGGTTCTTTTTTGCGCAGAAATCGGGATGGGCCAGCGCAAAAGGGCAAAATAAACCTGAAAGGAGGAAAGAACTGTGTACTACATCATTTGCAAACTGGACGTTCCCGGCTTCCATAACTGGCCGGACGCCCCGGCGGGCCTTGAATACCTGCGCAGCATCCACCGCCATGTGTTCAATATTACCGCCAGGATTCCCGTTACCCACGACAACCGCGATCTGGAAATCATCCAGACACAGAACCGCATCCACCATTTTCTGTCCGACCGTTTCGGCGACGAAAACGGCCACATGATGCTTGGCTCCATGTCCTGCGAAATGCTGGCGAAGCTGATCGCTGATACTTTCGGCTGCACCGAAGTCACCGTGCAGGAAGATGGGCAGGGAGGTGGCGTCTATGTTAGGGAGTAACGTCAAAGTTCATTTTGCCGGAAGCGATGGCAGCAAGGAAAACTTTTGCGCCCTTGTTGCGGCAGATACCCGCTACCGCCTGTACAGCTGCTATAACTACATCGTCAACAAGAAGCCCGACGATGATTTCAGGCTGCCGGAAGATGATATTATTCTGGAACAGCAGAAGCAGCAGAAACACGTCATTCAGGATTCGGGCCTGTTCACCCTGATGTTTGGTGCCAGCAAGGGCCAGCAGCAGACCATCTCGACCCTGACCGAATGGCAGGACAAGCTCATTGCCTTTGTCAAGCAGAACCACATCGCCGCATCCTGCGTCGAGATCGACTGTCAGAAAGTCCTTGGCCCGGAAGAAGCGTGGTATTTCCGTCAGCGCATGAGAGATCTTCTGCCCGAAAACAAGCAAATCAACGTCTTTCATTTTGAGGACGGCTTGAAAGGCCTTGACCGCCTGATCGAATTTGCCGATTACATCGCCGTCAGCGTCCCGGAATGGCGCATTGTAAAGCCCGCAACCCACAAGCAGGATATACGCTACATCACCCACTACATCAAAAACAAGAAGCCGGAGATCGACATCCATTTGCTTGGCTGCACCGACTTCAAAATCATCCGCGAGAACAATTTCTGCACATCGGCCGATAGCACGAGCTGGCTGTCCGGCGTGAAGTACGGATATTTCAACGATGGTATCAAAAAAGAACACATCCGCAATTTTAAGCGCAGCCTGTACAACGAGCGCGAAGCACAGGTAAAGGCTATGATGCTGGCCCGTGGCATCGAGCCGACAGGCAAAAAGCTGGTATATACCACAAACGCCAGCCTTTGCGCGACCATCTGCAAAGACCTGTATGCCCGCACCTGCGGCCCGCAGGACTGAACCAAAAGGAGAAGCACAATGAAAAAAAACGACAAGAACTATTCCATCCTGCTGACCCTGTTCGTGATCTCCATCGTCATTGCGAACGTCGTCGGCAGCCGCACCATTACCACCGGCATCCACCTTGGCCCCATCACCCTGTCCACATCCGGCGGCGCGATCACCTACGCTGTCACGTTCCTGTGTACCGACATCGTCGGCGAAATCTGGGGCCGCAAGAAAGCGCAGAGCATGGTTTTCTTTGGCTTTGTAGGCCAGATTTTCGCAACCATCGCAATTATCCTTACAGGCTGGTGCAGAGCAGTAGACCCTGTTATTGATGGCGCATACCAGACGCTTTTAGGCCAGAACTGGGTTTTCGTCATCGGCAGCCTGTGCGCCTACTACGCATCCCAGAGCTGGGACGTCTTTGTGTTCCACAAAATCCGCGATGCCTACATCCGCAAGCACGGCGACGTCAAGGGCGGTCGCTGGATTTGGAACAACGGCTCCACCTGCACAAGCCAGATCATCGACACCGCCATTTACGCCTTTATCAGTTTTGGTCTGGGCCTTGGCTGGGCATTTACCCCGGAGGGCCGCATGAACCTTATCGGCATGATGATCGGTCAGTATCTGCTTAAAGCCTGCCTTGCTCTGGCAGATACGCCGTTCTTCTATTTCTTCACCCGCCGGGAGGTAACAGAACATGGCAATGAATATCAGGAGAATGCAGCTTGCCGATCTTAACCCGGCAGACTACAACCCCCGCAAAGACTTACAGCCGGACGACCCCGCATACCTGAAGATCAAACAGAGCCTTGAAACCTTTGGCATGGTCGAGCCTATCATCTGGAACGAAAGAACCGGGCACATCGTGGGCGGCCACCAGAGAATCAAGGCCCTGCGCGATATGGGCGAAGCCGAAACCGACGTTGTCGTCATAAACGAACCCCTCAAAGAGGAAAAGAAGCTGAACGTCATCCTCAACCGCGCCAAAGGCCGCTGGGATAATGAAAAGCTGGCCCCCTTGATGCAGGAGCTTTCCGAACGCGGCGACGTTTCCATCACAGGCTTTGAGGACTACGAGCTGCAAGGACTGATCGACCAGTACCAAAACCGTCTGGCCGACATCCTCGATTATTCACCGCCTGAACCGCAGCCGGACAACGAGCAGGAAGAAGAAACCCCTGCCGACGCCACATTCTCAATGATCTTTTCCATCCCGGCACAGTACAAGGACGCCGTGGACGCATACCTCGAACAGGACGACGCCCGCGAAACCCTCGCCGCTGCCATCATGGAAAAAATCAGAGGGGAGGACTAACGCATGGAATTTGAAGTAAAGCGCATCGCGGACATGAACCGCGCCGCCTATAACCCCCGCGTCGATCTCCGACCCGAAGATGAAGAATATCAGGCCATCGAGCGCAGCTTGAAGCGTCACGGTCTGGTACAGCCTATCGTTTGGAACCGCCGCACCAATACCGTTGTTTCCGGCCACCAGCGGTTGACCGTCCTTGAAGCGCAGGGCGAAACCGAAGTCACCGTTTCCGTCGTCGATCTGGACGACATCCAGGAAAAAGAGCTGAACGTCGCCCTGAACAAAATCACCGGCGAATGGGACGACGATAAACTTTCCGTCATCCTCAACGAGCTGGGCGAAGAAGCGACCGACACTGGTTTCACACTCCCGGAAATCGACGTTTTGAGGGATGAACTCAAATCCTACTTTGACGACGTGACCGCACCCGACGAAGAAGAACCAACCGAGGAGCCGGAAGAATCTTTCCTGCTTAGCCTGACCTTTGATGCAGCCGACGAAAAGCCCCTGAAAGCCTACATCAAGGAGCACAGCGAAGATGCTGTCGTGAGGATCATCGTCGATACCGTCACCGCGTCGGCATGACCGGGCTGTTTCTCCCTGCATGACCCTGTAAGGAGAATGCCATGGAAAAACAGGTCAAAACAAAGGTCTGGGAGCAGCAGCCGAAAGAGAGTGACCCGGCCTATGCTGCGTTCTCCATCTACCGGGACATGGGCAAAAACCGCACCGTCGCGGCGGTGGTAAGGGAGTGCGGCAAGAATCGGAGCTTAATCGACCGCTGGCACAAGGGCCACAACTGGGCCGCCCGCTGTCGGGCCTACGATAACAGCATCGACGAAGAAGCCCGCAAAAAGGCCGCCGTAGAAGCGGCCAACATCCGCAAAACGCACCTGCAAATAGCTGCCCAGCTCCAACTAAAGGCACTGAACGCGCTGAACCTGTTGGCCCCGGAAGATATGACGCCCCGCGACATCAAGGAAATGCTGAAGCTGGCCCTTGAAGTCGAAAACAACCTCGTACTGGAAAAGGCCCCGCAGGAGGACGCCACAGCCGCGCCCACCCTGATGCAGACCATCGAAGAAGCCTATCAGCGCAGAATGGACGGTGAAACCCCACATGACGAGTGACGCTGTTCTGTTCTACGCTGACCACCCGGTCGAGTTTGTCGAGGACGTCATAGGAGCAAAGCCGGACACGGAGCAGGCCAAAATCCTGCGAAGTCTTGCCGCCAACCCCATGACCGCCGTTCGGTCTGGACACGGCATCGGCAAGAGCGCGGTGCAGGCGTGGGCGATTATCTGGTTTATCTGCACCCGGCCCTATCCGAAAATCCCCTGCACAGCACCCACACAGCACCAGCTGTATGACATCCTCTGGGCCGAGGTGTCAAAATGGCTGCGCAGCAACCCCGCATTGCAGCGGGAGATCATCTGGACACAGGAGCGCGTCTACATGGCCGGGGCAAAAGAAGAATGGTTTGCCGTTGCCCGAACGTCAAACACCCCGGACGCCCTGCAAGGCTTCCACTCCGAAAGCCTGCTGTTCATCATCGACGAAGCATCCGGCGTGGACGACAAGGTCTTTGAGCCTGTATTGGGCGCACTGTCCACAGAGGGAGCGCGGCTGCTGATGTGCGGAAACCCCACACAGCTGCAAGGCTTTTTCTATGATGCGTTCCATAAGAACCGGGCCGAATATCACACCATCCACGTTGACGACCGAAACAGCCCCCGCGTGTCGCAGGAGTATATAGACCGCATCCGCACCATGTACGGCGAGGATTCCGACGTTTTCCGCGTCCGCGTCGCCGGGGATTTTCCGAAGTCTGAAAAGGACGTCTTTATCCCGCTGTCGATGGTCGAGAAGTCCATCAACACCGACTGGAAAGAGCCAGAAAAGCCGCTATCCGTGCATATCGGCTGCGATGTCGCCCGATTCGGCGATGATAAAACCGTCATCGGCTACAAGATCGACGAGAAGATCTATTTCCACCAGAAGATACAGGGACAGGACACCGTGCGAACCGCGCATGAAATAGCCCTGCTGGGATGCAGGCTTGTTGACAAATACCACCTCGAAACCGCTATCCCGGTCAAAATCGACGACGGCGGCGTCGGCGGTGGCGTGACCGACAACCTGCGCCAGATAAAACGCTCTGACCCTGACCGTTTCTGGTGGCTCTCCATCGTCCCGGTGAAATTCGGCCAGATCATCAAACACAAATACTATCACGACACGACCACCTACATGATGGCCGTTGTTAAAAAGCTACTCCAAACCATTGACGACGACGGCAACGAAAAGCCTGTCGAACTTATCCTGCCCGACGATGCAGACTTGGCTGCGCAGCTCTCCACCCGCAAATACGGCATCACGGAGAAAAGCAAGGTCAAAATCGAAAGCAAAAAGGACGTCAAGGCCAGAGGTCAGCCGTCCCCGGATGAAGCTGACTGCGTCCTGCTTTTGTGCCTGCCCGTCAAGCCCTCAAAGGCCCACCCGCCAAAGGGCACAGGAAGAAAGGAGTAAACCCCATTGTCAACGAAAAAGAACCCCCGGCCCATGCAGGCCCGCATCATCAAGGGCAAGAATTACACGCCACCCTTGCAGCCCATCAAAAAGGCCGACACCACGACGCAGGTCACGGAGCAGGAAGCCTTTAACGCGGGCGACTGGATTGAGCCGCCCTATGAGCTGGCTGGCTTGCATGATCTTGTCCGGGAATCGACCATCCTGCCGCAGTGCATCCGCGCCTACAAAGACAACATTGCAGGCTTTGGCATCGGCGTCCGCTATGCTGAGGACGTCAAAGAGAGCGATGAAGCCAATGTGGAATATAATCGCATGGCCCAGATCATCGAGCTGCTGAACACCGAGCAGGACACAAAGGAAGTCTTTGAAGACCTCATTGAAGCCCGCGAAACCTACGGCGTGGCCTACCTCGAAGTTATCCGCAATCTGGATGGGGAAGTACAGCAGATCGAATTTCTGCATGATACGCCATCCATCCGAATGACCGTCCCACTGGAGCCGCGCATCGAAACCACCTATTTCAACCACGGCGAAGCTGTGCAGCGCAAGAAGAAGTTCCGCAAGTTCCGGCAGCAAGTCGGCGGAAAGACCGTCTATTTCAAAGAGTTCGGCGACCCGCGCCGCATGGACTGGCGCGATGGCCGTTACCTCAAAGATGGCGAAGTCCTCGACATTGCCTATGAAGCAAACGAGATCCTGTACTTCTCTATCGGCATCCAGCCCTACGGCGAAGTGCGCTGGATAGGGCAGGTTCTGGGCGTCGATGGCAGCCGCCGCGCCGAACGGCTCAATAATAACTACTTCATCAACGGCCGGCATACGCCCCTGATGATTATGATTCAGGGCGGCACACTGACCAACGAGAGCTATGACAAGCTCACAAAGTACATGGACGACATCAAGGGCGAAGCAGGGCAACACGCCTTTATTGTCCTCGAAACCGAATCCACCGACAGCAAGACCGACTTTGACGAAACTGAGAAGCCGAAAATTGAGGTCAAGGATCTGGCGTCCATCCTGCAAAAAGATGAACTGTTCCAGTCCTACATGGACAACAACCGCAAAAAGGTACAGTCGTCTTTCCTGCTGCCCGACCTGTACACCGGGTACACGACCGACTTCAACCGTGCCACCGCGCAGACCGCGCAGGAGGTCACGGAGAAGCAGGTTTTCCAGCCGGAACGCAAGAGCCTTGCATGGGCCATCAATAACCGGCTGCTGAACGCCTACGGTTTTAAGTACGTCGAAGCCTATTTCTTGGAGCCGAACATCTCCAACCCGGACGACATCACAAAGCTGCTGACCGCCGCAACAGCCGCAGGCGGCGTCACCCCCAACAAGGCGAAAGAAATCCTCTACAAGTATCTTGGCGAGGATTCCGACGACTACGACGAAGAATGGGGCAACGTCCCGCTGTCCATCACCAACAGCCCCAGCAACGGCGGCTTTGACCTTGGCGCACTCACGATGGCCATTGATGGCAAAATCCAGAAAGCGGCCAGTCGCCCGGAGGACGCGCAGGTCTACGCCGTGATGAAAGAAGTTCGGAAGCTGCTGGTCGATCTCAAACAGCAGCAGGAGGGTGAACAGTGAAACAGCGTCTTGTTATCCGTCCGTGCTACTGCGACCGCATAACAAAGGCCATTGACGCCTATATCCGCAAGGCCGACAATGACCTGTCTAAGCAGCTGGGAAAGGAAGGCTATGCGAAACCAAAGAAAACGCTCCAATACGCGCAAGATATTGAGGACGACGTGGCCGACATACTCACCGAGGAAACGGACTACTTTGTTCGAGAAGCTAAAGCGGCTGGCAGCCTGGATGAGTTTGAAAAGAAACTCCCGGCTGTAACTGCTGCCACCCCTGCAACCGCCAAATTGAGCAAAGCCTTTGCTGCCCGCCTGTCCAAGTTCCTGCCCGAATACGCGGCCTACTACCTGAAGCAGACCGACAAGAGCTTGAAACTCGACCGGGTATCAAAGCGCACGACCGCATGGATTGAAAACTGGAGCGGCGAGCTGGCAGGCCTTATGAGGACGACCAGCAAAGACCAGCTGGAAGCCATGCTCAAAAAGGAAATCAGCAACGGCGGAAACATCTCCCAGTTTTGCGTTGACCTCATAAACTCCGGCATGGAAAAAGAGGGCAAAGGAGAATACTGGACATCCCACTACCGCGCCCGCCGGGTGGCGGTCACTGAAATTCTGGGGGCGCACAGCGTCGCCCAGCAGGAAGCCTTTATGCAGTCCCCGGCTGTTGAAAGCAAAGGCTGGATGCACACCGGAAACTACCGCAACGAACCCCGGCAAAATCATATCGACATGGACGGCCAGATCGTCGCCAAAGACCAGCCTTTTGAGCTGATTGGAGCCGACGGCATCGTCTACCATCCCATGTACCCGCGTGACGTTATCCTGCCCGCAGGCGAACGCATCAACTGCCACTGCATCCAGCAGCCTATTGTTTCGGAGGACATTCTGGGCCTGCCACTGGAAGAGCGGAAAAAGCTCCAACAGCAGGCCATCGACGACATGGACGACGAATGGGAAGCCGAGCTGGACGCACAAAACAAGGCGAAATCCGGAATCGAGGATGAATAAACATGATCGTAACCATTGATGAAGCCCGCGTGAGCCATCCCAGCATCAAGCTGGACGGCATGGAACTTTCCGGCATGATCAGGTCTTACACCCTGCGCCATGCCGTTGATGAAGTCCCCACTCTGGAGCTGGAGCTTTTACCCGGCACTGATCTGGCTGAGGTCAAAGCCATTCTGGACAGCCCGAACGTGGTCGTTTTGCCCACCGCAATGCAGGACGAAAAGACCGAACCCCCGGCTGAACCTAATACCTGATAAAAAGCAGCGTTGCCGCTGCTTTTTATATTGCCCGAAAACAGGAAAAGGAGGTGAGCACATGGCAAAACCTGTAAACAAGGCAAAAGAAATCACAGACGCGCGAATCTCTTTCGTGTCCCTTGTCGATAAGGCCGCCAACAAGCGGCCTTTTCTTATCGTCAAAAACGAGGACGGCAAGGCGGCCTTTACCACATACGGCAGAATCATCAAGTCCGACGACAACCGCCATTTTGTGACCGGCATCGTCTACGAGCCTATGACCGAGGACGCCCACGGTAACTATATGACCGCCGACGAAATCGCAAAGGCAGCCTTTTGGTTTGCCAAAAACGGCAACAAGGTCGATTTGCAGCACAACTTTGTGTCCGAAGAGGGAACCGCTGTTGTCGAAAGCTGGATTGCAAAATCTGACTGCGACATCGGCGGCGAAACCGTCAAAGAGGGCACTTGGCTGATGACCGTAGAGATCAACGACGACAGCCTTTGGCAGTCCATCCAGAACGGCGAAATCACCGGGCTTTCGATGGGCGGCCTTGGCGTATATGCACAGGAGGACACCGATTTGAGTAGCGCATCTGTAACCAAATCACAGGGCCGCGTCGAAAAGGGCGCGGTCACTGACAATTTCAAGCAGTCGAACACGAGCAGCAGCTTTTGGAACGCCTTTGACGCTCTGCGCAGTGCCCTGTACAGCTACAACAGCTACACCGGGGCCTACACCTACCAGACCGACGAAGACACCATCAAGGCCGCGCTGGAAGAGTTCGGCACGATTATCACCAACCTGCTGACCGATGCAAGCAGCGAAAAGCCCCTGACCAAATCCCTGTTCGAGTGCAAGCCCACCCCGGAGCTGGGCCGCATCGAAAAGGCCGGCCGCAGCCTGAGCGCAAAGAACCGGGAAACCTTGCAGGGCTTGTATGACAGTCTGGGCACGTTCCTTGCGTCCGTCGATGCAGACCCCGACAAGGATAAACCCGGCGGCGATACTGGCACGGCCGAGGACGACCAGCAGGCCGACAGGGGCAAGGACGAGGACAAGAAGCAGGCAGAGGACGATAACAAAAAGGCCGCTGCTGGCAACGATTCTGCCGCGTCCGATAACAAAACCGACGACCCCGACAACAAAACGTCGGGCGACGATACATCCATCGAAACCACCAAAACCACTAAGGAGGGCAAAACCATGACCAAGAGCGAAGCCGAAAAGCTGGTGCAGGAAGCCGTTGCAAAGGCACTGGGCCAGCAGCAGACCGAGCAGCAGGCCCCGGCCGCCGTCGCAAAGGCAGCGGACGAGGAAATCACCCCGGACTTTGTCCAGAACGCCGTTGATGCAGCCATCAAAAAGGCACTGGGCCAGCAGGAGCCGGAACAGAAGCAGGAGCAGCAGCTCACCAAAGCCGACCTGTCCGACCTGATCGACGGCATCGTCGCAAAGTCCGTCAGCGCAGTGCTGAACAGCCGCGCCAACCCCACCAACCTGAACGGTGCATCCGGCACTGTCCAGAAGTCCGCCGCGCAGGATGAATGCTACCTGCACGGCATCCTGTAAGTGAAAAAGGAGGACACCAATATGCCGCGTTCCATTGAAGACATCATCCGCAACGCCATCAACACCGGTGACTTTACCCCCAGCGCAGGCGAGGGCATCCTGTCCAGTGAGCAGGCCCGCAAGTTCATTCAGCAGACCTTTGAAGCCACCACGCTGGGCGGCCTTGTTCGCCACGAAATGCGCACCGCACGTTCCGGCGAGATCGACAAGATCGGCATTGCATCCCGCCTGCTGCGTGAGAAGACCGAGGACACCGACGACGGCTACCGCGCAGGCGTGAACACCACCTCGATCAAGTACGCCTGCACCCCTGTTCGTCTGCCTTGGGAAATCACCGAGGAAACTCTGCGCGAGAACATCGAGGGCCAGAACCTTGAGAACATCATCACCAACATGATGACCACCCAGACCGGCATTGACACGCTCGACCTGTACCTGAACGGCGACGAGAAGTTCGCAAAGGTCAAGGCTTTCAGCGCGTCCACCGCCTACCAGAAAGGCGACCTCGTTTCCGACGACGGCAAGGTCTACGAGTTCACCGCAGCCCACAGCGCAGGCGCATGGACTGGCACTGATGCCGTGGCCCTTGGCACTACCGGCGACGCCGACTTCCTGAAAGTCAATGACGGCTGGATTAAGCAGCTGCGTGAGGGCGCACACGTCGTGGACGCCACCGCGAACAACTCCATGACGCTGGATATGTTCTACAACTCCCTGCACGCTATGCCGAACAAGTACAACAACGGCAAGCTGCGCTGGCTGATGTCCCCCCATCGTGCGCAGGAGTGGGAGCTGCACCTGCTGAACCAGATCATCGACAAGGGCGGCGCGGTGCCTGATTCCATCTACAACAGCCCCGCAAAGGTGCCTGTCGTCGAGTGCCCGTCCCTGCCTGATGACAAGATCATTCTGACCGACCCGAAGAACCTTATTGTCGTCAACACCTACGGCATGAAGATCAGAAAGACCGTGGAGGGCAAGGAAGCCATTATGAAGGACAAGCGTTTTTATGTTGTCCACTTTGACTTTGACCCCATCATCGAGGAGCTGGACGCGGCCGCCATCATCACCAACATTAAGTGATCTGGCCCCGCTGATACGAAAGGCAGGAGAACAGAATGACGTACCACCTCAGACTGAAAAACGCTATGTCCTACACTGGCGTGGTCAATGCCACGCGGGAGGAACCCGATGTTTTTACCGCAGATGAAGCCATCAAAGCCGCCGCCCTGCGCAGCGGCTACTTTGATCTGGTCGATGTTCTGGCTGAACAGGACACGGCCGCCCCCGCTGACGCCGACACCATCCCGCTGACCCCGGCAGGGGAGCAGGCCGACGATGGCAGCACCCCGGCCACCCTTGACCGGGCCTACCTCGAAAGCCTGTCCTTTGCCGAGCTGAAGCGTCTGGCAAATGACATGGACGTCCCGGTCACGAAGACCACGAAAAAGGCCGAGCTAATCGACACGCTGGCCGCCGAGACCGTCACCGTCCCGGCAGAAGCCGACGACACCGAGCCGGATTTTGGGGAGGTCTGACCCATGCCTGCACGTCCTTGGATAACCCCGGAGCAGGTGCGTGAATACTCCGAAACGCCGGAAGTCGTCGCACGGACGGACGCAAAGCTGACCGTGGACATCTCCCGCGCTGAACAGTACATCCTGACCTACACCCACAACAAGGAACTGCTGGACATGGACGAGCTGCCGGAGAGCGTCAAGACCGCCTGCATCCTGCTGGCCGAAGCCTACGCCCACAATGCCGCGCTGACGTCCTCTAAAACGCTGAAATCCGAAACCTTTGACGATTACAGCTATTCGGCCGATCATTCGGACATCGAAGTCCGCAACCTCGATCTGGCCGCCCTGCTGGACGACTACGTCGTGGCAGCAGCCAACGGCACAGTCACCATGCGTATGCGGCGGCTGTAAGGGGGCACAACATGGCATTTGAACAATTTCTCAACGACCTGTGCGACATCTACCATGTGCAGAAAGACACAGGCTCCCCCGGCTATGGCCTGAACAAACAGCCGACCTTTTCCTACCCGGCAGAGCCGGACGTCCCCGGCGTCGCCTGTCATTTCGGCGTCAAGAGCGAAAGCACATCCATCAACCAGACCGCCCCGGTCAACGTCAAGGAATCCCGCATCAAGCTGACCCTGCCCACCGGGACGGACGTGCGCCTGAACGATAAGATCATCGACAAGAAGAACGGCTATGAGTACATCGCGGAAATCCCGCACGACGTCCACGGCCACCACATTTTTGTCTATGTCACCGCAAAGGGACAGCAGAGGTATTTGTGATGGCGACCGTCAACGTGGACGTTTCCGAATTTCGCGCCTTTTTTCAAAAGATGGGCAAAGCCGCATCCGGGGATTTTAAGCGCGAAATGGAGCTTTTCTTGGAGGGCCTTGGCAACGAGTTCTTGCGCATCCTGCAAGACGAAATTGTCCGGCGAAAGGTCATGGACACACGCCAACTGCTGGCGTCCTTTGAGAAAGGGGAACAGGGCAACGTCTGGGAGCTTTCCGACGGCGACCTGACGCTTGAAGTCGGCACAAACGTCGATTATGCGTCCTACGTCAACGACGGCCACTGGACGAACCCCAAAGGCGTACAGTACCGCTTTGTCCCCGGCTACTGGCTGGACGATGGCCGCTTCATTTACGACCCATCCGCAGAGGGCGGCATGGTGCTGAAACAGCACTGGGTCGAGGGCAAGCACTACTGGGAAAGCGCGTTGCGCATCATCGACAAGATGATGCCCGACCTGCTGGACGCAAAGCTCCAAACTTGGCTTGATGAATATTTCGAGTAATCGACTTTCCAGCACCGGGAAGTCGATTTCATTTTGCCATCATGCCAGTTTTGGGGCCATCTGACCGAACGAAACCCACAAAAAAGGAGAACTCATGCTGGAACAGGACTTAGCCAGCATCATGCGTTTTCTGACCGAAAAGAGCGGCAGCCCCGCGCCGTACTACAACAACGTGCCTGAACAGTTCCGCATCCCGGCGGTCTACTTTCCCCGGCCGGAGATCGGCAGCAGCGGCGACACGCTGAACACCTACGCGCTGGATTTTTCCCTTTTCGTCAAATTCTTTCACCGCACGAAAGAGGACGCATACGAGCTTGGCTACACCGCCCTGAATGCCCTGCTGGAACGCCGAAACAGAATCCCGCTGATCGACGAATCCGGCAAGCCGACAGGGAAGTATATCCGCATCCGCGACCCTACCCTGCGGGCCGTGGACGAAAGCGCGGTACAACTGCAAATCGACTGGACAGCCAGAAAGCCGTTTGCAGACGCACCCGAAAAAATGATGCAGACCTATGAGATCGAAACCCAGATCAAAAGGTCTTATGATGCTGCAAAAGCAGAACAGGAGGTTTTGTATGGCATCCAAAGCAACCCCTGAACAGGCAGCGGCGAAGTTCCCGCTGGAATCCCTGCGCAAGAACTGCCGTGCAGTCTTTGGCGTGTCGTCCTGCGTCTTTGCAGGCGCGACCGCCGACCTGCCCGACGGTGAATACACCAAAGAGGACATTAAGGCCCGCATCGACGCATGGGCCGCAAAGGAGGTCAAATAATGGCTGGTGGTAAGTTTGACAAGCTGGCCGGAAAGACCCGGCCCGGTACTTACATCAATTTCAAGAGCGAGCGCGCCGACACCGTCGGCACCAGCGAACGTGGTACCGCCATCATCCCGCTGATGAAGCCCGCCTATGGACCCGCTGGCTCCTACATCGAGCTGACGAACGCTGGCCCGGATGCAGCTTATGCAAAGCTGGGCTTTAGCGTCTACGACAGCGACACCAATCGTCAGATGCTGCTGATCCGCGAAGCGTTCAAGAACGCAAGCAAGGTGCTGGTCTACATCGTCAAGGAGGGCACGAAAGCCACCGCGACCAATGAAGCCACGCCCACCCTGACCGCCACCGCAAAATACGGCGGCAGCCGTGGCAATGCTCTGACCGTTACCGTGGCTGCAAACCCTGTGGCAGGTTTTGACGTCACTGTCAGTCTGGCAGGCAACACCGTCGCGTTCTATGAGGGTCTGTCCACCGTGGCCGACCTGATCGATCAGAACTGCGAGTATATCACCTTTACTGGCTCTGGCGAACTGGCGGCCATTGCTGCGATGAACCTCACTGGCGGCACGGATGCAACCCCGCAGAACTCCGACGTCACCGCTTTTCTGGACACGCTGGAGGGCGTCAAGTTCAACACCGTCGCCATCCCCACTACCGACAGCAGTCTGCAGGCGGCCATCAAGACGAAGATCAAGTATCTGCGTGAGAGCATGGGTCGTGGCGTTCAGGCCGTCGTTCCTGACTTTGCCGCAGACTACGAGGGCATTATCTCCGTCAAGAACGGCTACTCCATCGACGACGACAACCTGTCCGCTGCTGAAGCCTGTGCATGGGTGGCAGGTGCGACCGCTGGCGCGTCCTACACCGAAAGTCTGACCTATAAGACAGTCGATGGCGCAACTGGCCTGAATCCCGCTCTGACCCACGAGGAATATGTGGACGCCATCAACAAGGGCCACTTTGCTTTCTCTGTGTCCGAGGAAAACAAGATCATCGCCGAGTACGACATCAACAGCCTGACCAGCTTTAAGCAGCCGAAGGATGAAACCTACCGCAAGAACCGCGTCATCCGCGTTTTTGATACTTTCCAGGAATCCGTACAGCTCAACTTCCCGCCCAACAAGTACAACAACGGCCCGGTCGGCTGGGACACTATGGAGGGCGTTGGCAAGTCTATCTTGAAGCAGTTCTTGGACGCCGACGCAATCTCCGATGTGGACTATGACGCGGACTTCCTTGTTGATCGTGACGCATCCTACGGCGACAAGACCTATTTCGACGTCAATCTGAAGCCCTTGGACAGCTCCGAAAAGCTGTTCTTCACTACCCACACCCGCTAAGCGGAAAGGAGCGTAAACCATGGAATATAACGTGCGCCCGATTTCTATCCGCGATGGTAAAATCATCATCGACGGTGTCGAAGCTGGCGATTCTGTCAGCGCAAGCGGCGTTTTTACCCCCGATACTTGGAGTGGCAAGCAGCTGGGCGACAAGTCGAACAGCACTCGCTGGCTGGGCTACAACATCACTGTTGCCTTGACCCGCCACCGCTCTAATCCTTGGATTAAGGAAGTCATCAAGAAGTACAAGGACACTGGCAAGACCCCTGAAATCATCATTCAGGGCATTATGTGTGACGGCGATTCCGACTTTTTCGACAAATACGGCAACGACGTCTGTACCTTTGTCGGCTGCGTCCCGACTGGTGCAATGCCGCTGACCTCTCTGGACAGCAACGGCGATGTCGTCACCGACAGCCTGACCTTTAACGCCCGCGACTTCCTGTAAGCCGCCACAGCGGTGAAAAAGGGCGATTTTCACCGCTGTGAAAACATCACAACAACAAACTGAATGTAAAGCCGCCCCTTTTGACGAATCACGTTTGAAAGGGGCGGCTTTTTCTTTTTATGGAGGTTTTAACATTATGGCTACTGCAAACAAAAGTCTGAAATTCTTCATGCGTCCGCAGGAGGAGCAGATTGTCACCTTTACCGGCCCCGAATCCTTTAAGGATGATGAGGGCAACCCCATTGAGTTTGAGGTCAAGGTGCTTCCCCAGCGCGAGATCGACAAGATCAACAACATCTACCGCAAGCGCAGCATTGCCACCGACAAGAAGGGCAACCCGATTGTCGATGGTGGCGAAGTCGTCTGGCGCACCGAGCGCGACCCTGCACGCTCCCTGCGGCATATCATCGTGGCCGCATTGCAGTACCCGAAGCTGGACGACAAAGCCATGATGGACTACTACAAGTGCGTGGACATCACCGATATGCCCCTGCTTGTGTTCAACAACCACAAGGACTACGACTACGTTACCAAGCACGTTCTGCAGGCCCTTGGCATTGTCGAAGCTCCGAAGGATGAAGATACCCTGAACGATGCAAAAAACTGATAAAGGCGGCTGGCTCTGATGGCTACTGGGCACACACGCTTTGGCAGCGTCACGGCCTACGCCCGGAAGAGTACGACGCCATGCCGCGAAAGATGCAGCTTTTTTACATCGCATCCGAGCTTGTTGTCGATGAAGAACAACAGCTTGCCCACATACAAGCTGAAGCCGCGAGGAGGTGAGGACTAAATGGCGAACTTAACAGCAAAATTCCAGCTTATCGACGAAATGAGCCAAAAGCTGGAGGGCATTGCCGCAACTGGCGAAGCTATGCTGGACAACTGGGAATCGGCAGGAGATGCAGCGAGTGCAGCTCTGGATGGAATTTCATCCTCTGCAAGCTCTGTTGAATCGTCTTTGGACGGGGCGACAAGCATCCTCGAAAAATACAATGCAGCAGCGGACGACGCGGCCCAGAAAACCGACTATTGGACGAACGCGGTCGGCGGCTACGATAAAGCCATGATGGAAGCCACATACTCCACGCAGGAGCTTGTCGATATGGGCGTCAAGTCCACCGCCGCGCTGGACGACCTGAACGACATGATGGCCCTCTGCGAAAAGTCGTCCGATGAACTCTCGAAGTCCGTCGAAGCATCGGTCGACATCCATGACGAGCTGACCGCGTCCATCAAGAAAACGGGCGACCAGCTCGATGACCTCATGCAGAACGAAAAGCTCTCTGCCGAAACAAAGGACGAACTGAAAGCCGCCAGCGATGCAGCAGCGGAAGCCCTCAAAGAGCTGGCACAGGCCCAGCTTGACGCGGACGCCGCAATGCAGAATTACCAGCAGGTCATGGCATCCGGCACGGAAGACCTTGACAAGCTGGAAGCCGCCGCAGAGCAGGCGGGCCACGCTGCCGAATCTCTGGCAGCCGCCAACGGCAAGGCCAGCGACGCCACCGACGCACTGGCGAAGTCCACCCAAAAGGCAAGCGACGAAGCGGACAAGGCCAGCAAGACCGGAGCTGAAGCAGTCGAAACCATCGCACAGGCCCTTGCAGCGGCCGGCATAACGGCCACCATCAAGGAGATTACCTCTGCGGTCTACGACTTGACCGATACTTACAGCAACGCGGAAAAAATCATCGTCAACGCCACCGGTGCGACCGGGGACGCGCTGGACAGTCTGGGCGCAAGTATGCTCAAAGCCTACTCCGGCAATGACGATGCACTCGACGCCGTGGCCGGAGCGGTTGGCGAAATCAATACCCGACTGGGCTACACTGGCGACACGCTGTCCGAAGTCACCGGGCAATTTCTGGACTTTGCCGACATCACCGGGCAGGATGTCGTCGGCTCTGTGCAGCTCGTCACAAAGGTAATGAACAAATGGGGCGAGGATTCTTCCAAGCTGCCGAACGTCCTTGATGATTTGGCCTATGCGGGCCAAATCTCTGGCCTGTCCGTCACAACCCTGAGTAATACCCTGATCACCGGCGCATCGTCCTTGCAGGAAATGGGCCTATCGCTCGAAAACGCCATCGGCCTGCTGGCAAAAATGGAGCTTTACGGCGTCGAGGGCACGTCCACCATCACGGCCATGCGCACCGCCGTCAAGAACTTTGCCGCCGACGGGCTGGATGCACAGGAAGCCCTGCAAGATACCATCACCGAAATTGCCAACATGAAAGACAGCTCCGAAGCCACCACAAAGGCCGTGGAAGTCTTTGGAAGCAAGGTCGGCGTGGACTTTGCGCGGGCTATCCGGGACGGTGCTATCACCACCGACACCCTGACGGGATCTCTGGATGAAGCGGCCGGGACGTTGGAACGCACCGCCGCGGCCGGCGAAAGCCTGTCCGAGAAATGGGAAAAGGCCAACAACAAGATGAATGTCGCCTTTACGCAGGTCTTGGAGCCTACCATCCATGACGCATCTGCTGAACTGGCCGAACTCTACGGCAACGTGGGCGACTTCCTCTCTGAGCATCCCAATGTGGTAAAGGCCCTGACTGCGGTCGGTACAGGCCTTGGAACCGTGGCTATTGGCGTCGCTGGCGTTTCCGCATCTTTCGTCTTTGCAAGCTCCACCGTCAAAGCGTTCGTGTCGGCTATTTCGCCATTTGCCCCCGGCCTGTTGGTGGCTGCCGCTGCTGTTACGGCTCTGACCGCCGCCGTCACCATGCTTGGCGACAAGTATGAGGACACCTACGACGAAGCCATGTCCATGACCGCCACCACCGCCGCGCAGACCAAAGAACTGGAATCCCTCAAAGAGCAGTATGACAAAGCCTGCCGCACCTACGGCGACACGTCCGATCAGGCATCCACCCTGAAATACCGCATCGACGAGCTTTCCGCCTCGCTGGACAACAACGGTCAGAGCGTGGACGAGTATGTGGCCCAGATCGACGCTGTAATCAGCAAGCACGATGACCTGATCGACAGTTTCGGCAGCAATACGCAGGCCATCCATGACAGCGAGGTCGAAAACCTTGCACTGGCCGCCCAGCTCGACGCACTGGCAAGCTCCACCGGCAACAGCACCGAGAAGCAGGCCCAGATGGAAGCCATCATCGACGAGCTGAACAGCAGCATTGATGGCCTGAACCTCACCTACGAAGACCTGACCAGCAACCAGAGCAAAGCCATTGCCAACGTCAAGGAAATGGCGAAGCAGCAGGCCGAGCAGGAACTGAAAACCGAAAAGTATCAGGAGTATGTAGACCTGCTGAAAGAGCAGGCTACCCAGCAAGAAGCCATCAAGGAAAATGATGCAGCTATCGCCGCCGCGCAGGAGCGCGTGAACGAAGCCCAGAAGGTCTATGAGGACTACATCGCCGAGCTGTACGCACAAGACCCCACCGGCATGGCTACCATCTCCGCACAGTGGTCTGAACAGGCCGCAAACCTCAACGCTGCGAACGAGGAGCTGCAAAAGTATCAGGACAAGCAGGGCGAGCTGCAAAAGACCCTTGACGACACGAACGACCGGCTCGAAGTCATCGACAAGTATTACAACCAGCAGGCCGAGGACGCCAAAGCCGCAGGCGACGAGATTGTTTCTGCACAGGAAGCTGTATCGCAGGCTTACAGCGATGTCCGCTCTGACGTGGAAAAGCTCTGCGAAGCCTACAACACCGCCTACGAAGCCGCAAAGGACAGCTTTGAGGGCCAGTTCGGGCTATTCGATGAAGCGTCCACTAAATCCGAGGACTATCTGAACTCCAACGTCAAGGCGGCGCAAGCTGCGCTTGATTCTCAGCTCAACTACTGGAACACCTACACGGCCAACATCGAAACCCTGAAAGCTACCTCTGCCGACGATCTGGGCATCACCGAGGAGAACTACAAGGCTTTGATGTCCTACGTCCAGGATGGCAGCGAACAGGCCGCAGGCTTGGCTGCCAGCATGGTGAGTGCCATCAACAGTGGCAACAAGGACGCCGTGTCGAAGCTGGCAAACACGCTGGCTGACGTCACCGCGAAGCAGGACGCCGCAGCGCAGGCTACCGCCGACTGGGTAACGGACTACGAGGGCCAGCTGGACGAGTTTCAGGCAAAAATGGAGGGCACGGTAGACGCTCTCGATATGTCCGACGAAGCCGGGAAGGCTGCAAAGGACACCATTGCCGAGTACGTCCAGAAGCTGAAGGATGGCAAAAAGGACGCCGTAGCCGCTGCAAAGGATGTGGCCGCATCTGTGGCCCTTGCTTTGCAGAACAGCACCACCTACACGCCGTCTGCCACTCCAACGACCACTGTGCCCGGCCATGCAGGCGGCACAACCGACGCTGAAAATGTTTTCATCGCTGGCGAGAATGGCCCGGAGCTGATTGTCGGCAAGCAGGGGAGCACCGTTTTCCCGACCGAAGAAACTGACCGCATCTTGCAAGCTATTTCTGGCATAAGTTTGGACATCCCGGACAGATCTTCCCCGGAGTCTATGCTTTCCGGCATCCTCTCGAAAGCCTATGACGCCGTATCCGGCAAAAACTCCGACCTGTCCGCAATCGACGCCGCCTATACTGGCGTTGAAAGCAGCGTTGCCCGCCCGGCGGCGGCCTACAGCAGCGTTTTGGATTCGGCACCGCTCAACGTACAGCCTGCCGCGAATGCTGCGGTATCGGGCGCACAGAGCAGCCAGAACGCACCCGGCGAGACCGTCAAGAAAATCATCCTTGAGCTTGTCGGAAAAGGCTCTGTGGAGGTTTCTGGCGGCTCTGGCAGCGGCATGACCGCAAACGATGTTCTGGAGCTGATTACCGACAACATCAAGCCTGTTCTGATGGGCATTCTCAAACAGGAGATTTTTGAGGAGGGCCAGTTGTCGTATGAGTATTAAATATCAAATCTGGTTCACTTGGAACGCCGAACGCGAAAAAATCAGGCTGCCCGTGCTGCCTGAAAAATTCAACGTCAAGAACGGCTCCAATAACCAGAGCATTGACCTTACCGGGCTTGGAGAAATCACGATCATGCAAAGCCGCCCGGCCCTGCAGTTCAGTTTTTCCAGCTTTTTCCCGGCGGGCTATTTCCCCGGCATCAAGTCTATCATCACCGTGCCGCCTATCCTCTACATCCGTATGATCGAGCGGTGGAAGAAAAGCAAAGTGCCGATTCACTTTATCAGTACCGGGAACTATATCAACCTGTACTGTACCATCGAAAGTTTCAACTACTCCGAAAGCGGCGGCGACGTGGGCACGTTCTCCTACGACATCACTCTCAAGGAGTACAGGGAAGTTTCCTTGAAAGCAGTTTCGGTTGATTCTTCCCTCATTGCCACTGTGCAGAACACCACGGCCCGCGTTGACAGCACGTCCACCCCAAAGACCTACACGGTCAAAAAGGGGGACTGCCTGTACAACATCGCAAAGTCTGTCTATGGCGATGGTGCAAAGTATTCCAGCATCTACACCGCAAACAAGTCCCTGATCGGCAGCAACCCGAATCTGATCCGGCCCGGGCAGGTCTTGAAGATTCCGTAAAGGAGGGAGCTGCACATGGCAAAAATCCAGTTGCTTTTGATTCAGGGCGACACCACAACGGACATGACTGCCCTTGTGAAGTCCGTCCACTGGAAAGGCCGCAAGGGCAGTTCTGCCCGCACTCTGACCGTGACCATGATTGACGACAACGGCTACAAACACGCCCGCAGCGGTATTGACGTAGAAGACGGCAACCAGTGCGTTTTCTATGTGGATGGACAGGAACGCTTTCGCGGCATCCTGCTGAATCAGGGTCAGAGCAGCAAAAAGCAGCTCAAATACACCGCCTACGATAACGGCATCTACCTTGCCAACAACAAGGACACCTTTGTCTACAAAAACAAAACTGCCGATGAAGTCTTTACCGACGTCTGCTCTCGTTTTGGCATCCCGACCGGGGACATCGCAAAGTGCAGCTACAAAATCCCGGAGCTTACCAAAAGTAAAACCACCGGGCAGGACGCCGTGCTGGACGCTTTAAGCCTTGACTATAAGGCAACTGGCATCCGGCACTATGTCAACAGCGACGGCGGCAAGCTCTCCCTTTTGCAGCGCAAAGATCAGGTTATTTCCTTTGTTGTCGATGGGGAAGCCAACCTGTATGACTACTCCTACACAAAAAGCATTGAGAACATCAAGACCCGCGTCAAGATGATCTCGAAAGAGGGAACGACCATCGCAGAAAAGACGAACGCCGATCTTGAAAAAAAGATCGGCATTTTCCAGGAAATCCAGCAGCCGGACGAATCGCTCACCAAAGCGCAGGTGACTGACCTTGTGGGCAGCGTCCTTAACACGCTGGACAAGCCAGAGGAAACGCTCGACCTCAACGTCTTGGGCGACGCTGACGTCATATCCGGCAAGGCAATTCTGGTGCGCATCCCGCATCTGAACATGAACCGAGCCTATTATGTGGACGACGATGACCATTATTTTGAGGACAATCTGCATACCATGAGCGTGACCCTCACCACGGCGGCAGAAATCAAAGAACAGGAGGACAAAGCCAATGGCTGAAACCAGCTTGAAGCAGATGTTCCAGAGCATGATACCTGCTGGCTCTGCCATCCTGCAAGGTACCGTCACAAAGGCAGATCCCTTGGAAATCACTGCCGAAAACGACAGCAAGCTCATTATCTCCGGCAATCAGCTTATCGTGCCTTGGCACCTCACTGACTATACCACCCACGCGGACTATATGATGGGGGATAAGGGCGAGCTGCGGGATGAAACCTACACGAAAGTTGACGGCGGCCATCTGCACGTCGATTCTCGCGGCGGAAACACATCTGAAGTTAAGCACAAGCACTACATCGAAAAACTGAACGCCTACAAAATGACCCTGAAAGTCTATAACCACCTGCAAAAGGACGATAAAGTCTACCTGCTTTCGCTCTGCAACGGCAAGGTCTATTACGTCCTTGACCGCGTCGCGGGGCAGGTAGCAGGAAAGGACATCTGAAATGGCCGTTTATATCCCTATCAACATAGCAGGTGTACAGGACGCGCAGGAAAAGCCGTCCAAAACGTACCGCCTTGACCTTGACGCGGGGAGAATTGTCGGCTTTGTGGACAACCTCGAAGCCGTGCAGCAGGCCATCCGAAAAGCCATCATTACCCCGCGCTTTAAGTGCCTGATCTATGATACCCAATACGGGAGCGAGATCGAGAACGCGGTCATTGCAAAGGACGCCAGCCGTGAGTATGCCGAATCCGTCATCGAAGGATTTGTCAAAGACGCGCTGGCCCCGGACACCCGCATTCTCGAATGTCACGACTTTTCGATTGAGTTTGAAAAAGACCACGCGAATATTGAGTTCACGGCTGACACCATCTACGGCGAAACCAAAATTGAGGAGGTGATCTAATGAGCAAATCCTATCAGGAAATCTTGGATGAAGCCTTGAGCAATGCGCCGCCGGGCATTGACACCCGACAGGGCAGCATCTACTACGATTCTATTGCCGGCATCTGCCTGACCATCGCGCGGCTTTATGCGGACATTGAAACACAGGGCAGGCTTGTGACCATTGTCCGTGCAATCGGGGACGAACTGACCGAAAAGGCGGCAGAGTACGGCATTACCCGTCACCCGGCCGCCCCTGCAAAGTATCATTTCACCTATGAGGGAGAAAAGCCGCCTGTCGGCGAACGCTTTTATAACGACGGAGCTTATTTTGTTCTCATGTACAGCGAAGATGGCTACTACTACCTGCAGGCGGAAGTGGCCGGAGCCGCGTCGCTTATCAGCAGCGGAACGGCAGCCATCCCCGTGAATGAGATCGCGGGTATGACTGCTGCAACCTTTGGCGAGCTGATCGAAAGCGGCACTGAAGAAGAGGACGACGACAGCCTGCGCACCCGCGTGCAGGAGAAAATAGCTGGCCCTGCCGAAAACGGCAACAAGCAGCACTACAAATCGTGGTGCGAATCAATCGACGGCATCGGCCATGCCCGCATTTATCCGCTTTGGAACGGCCCGAACACGGTCAAAGCTGTGCTGATCGATTCTGCCGGCCGCGCCTGTTCCAGCGAAAAGGTCAAGGAAGTACAGGACTACATTGACCCGGCCACGCGCGGCTATACCGCCAACGTGGACGGCTACACCTACACCGTCGGCGACGGAACGGGGGATGGCGTTGCAAACCTTGGCGCACATTTCACCGCCGTTTCTGCCCGTGAATTGAGCATCAACATTTCTTTTACGGCTGATCTTGCCAGTGGCTACACAAAGGACATCGCCAAAAGTCAGGTAAAAGAAGCCGTGGCTGCGTACATCGAAGATCTCGCGCTGAACGTTGCAGCCGCCGAAGATGTTATCATCCGCGCCGCCCGCATTGGCGCAATCATCATTGAGCAGGACGCGGTGCTGGACTACTCCGACCTTACCATCAACGGCGGCATAAGCAACATCGTTCCCGGCGATAATGCTATCCCCGTTCTGGGGGAGGTGACCGTTTCTTGAGATTCTACGGAAACCAGTTCGGCAGCAGCTATGAAGAGCTGATCTCCTACTACCCGCGCTACTACCGCGACCTTTTAGAAATGGTCGCCATCCTCAACGCACAAGGAAAGCTGCTGGACGACGCGAAAGCCCAGATCGAGCAAAACTACCTGAACAACTTTATCGAATACATGGACGAAGCTGCCATTTCAGACCTTGAGGAGTTTCTTGAGATTCACAATGACGGCACAAAAACGCTCGACGAGCGGAAGAAAATTGTCAAGCCTTACTTTGCAGGCTTTGGCCGCATATCCTCGACCACCATCAAGGAAATGATAGCAGCCTACTCCGATGCCACAGCAGATGTCCGGCTTGAGCCGTTCGACGAAGCCGGGAACAATATGCTCTATATCGACCTGACCTGTGGACAGGGCGCGACCGTCCTTATCAACGACGTTTTGAATATGCTCTCCAAAAAGATACCTGCTCACATCATGTACAGGCTATTTTTGCGCTATACGTCGTCGGCCGCTCACTCCTACATCGGCGCGGGCTACCACGGCACGGCCCAGCGCGTGGCCGTGCCCATCGTGGGCAAGCTGTGCCCCCGCGAGCTGCTTTCCACCACCTACGCGAAAGCTGGGCTGTGGGGCATCCGGCAGCAAGAAGCCGCTCGAATCGCTGGCACCCTGCGACCGAAAGACCACAAGGCCGTCACATACGCCCCGGCGGGCTGCGCCGCCTACCGTATGCAGATGGCAGCATACATCAAGGGCGACATCCGCCCGGCAGACCATACCGCAACAGCCCCGGCCCCGGTGGGCGTGGCGGCTTTCCGGCAGCAAATTGAAATCAAAATTGGAGGTAACACATGAGCTGGAACAATTCTCTCTATACCAACGTCGGCACGAACATGATGTCCGAAGTGCTTTCCGGCGCAACCATGACGATCACCAAAGCCGTGGGCGGTGCAGGCACTACGGCCGCCGAATCGCTGGCCGCGCTGACCGACGTGAAAGACCAGAAGCAGACCCTTAAAATCCTCGGCATCGAGGATGCGACCGACAGCACCGGCAACGACGCTGGCAAGCGCATCAAAATCCAGATCACCAATGAGGACGTGGAAACCGGGTACATCCTGCATCAGGTCGGCATCTATGCAAAGCTGGCAGACGGCAACGAAACCCTGCTGATTATTATGCAGGACGACCGCGGCGTGGAGATTCCTTCCCACGCCGAGAACAGCGACTTCGAGATTGAGCTGTACGGCATTATGGCAATCTCGAACCTTGCCAACATCAGCGTGACCGTTGACCCGAACGCCGTTGCATCCGTGGCGATGGTGAACAAGCAGATTGCGCAGGTCAACACCAAGATCGACAAAGCCAAAGAGGATTTGCAGAAGGAAGTGCAGGAAACCTATCTGCCCCTGACCGGCGGCGAGCTGAAAGGCCCGCTGGTTATGCCCGGCGGCGGCACTGCCCTTAGTATTGAGGACAACGCCGCAACGCACAACATGGTCTATCGCGGCAAGGCACTGGGCACCAGCGTCACGAGCGAGCAGTGGGCAGCCATCAAAGCGGGCACGTTCAAAGACCTGTACCTTGGTGACTACTGGTCTATCGGTGGCATGGACTACATCATCGCAGCCTTTGACTACTGGTATAAGTGCGGCGACACGGCCTGCAATACCCATCACGCCGTAGTCATTCCCCGCAGCCAACTGTACACCTACAAGTTCAACCCCACCAACACGACCGAGGGCGGCTACGTTGGCTCTGACCTGTACAAGAACGGCCTGACACAGGCGAAGACCACGTTCAACAACGCTTTCGGCTCTGCCCACATTCTGAGCCACCGCGAATATCTGGTCAACGCGGTCACCAACGGTAAACCCACTGGCTCTGACTGGTACGACAGCACCGTTGACCTGATGAACGAGAACATGGTCTATGGCGGCCGCCAGTTCAGCCCAATGCCGGACGGCACCGACCCGTGGAACACCTGCCGCAACTACACGATCGACAAATCCCAGTTGCCCCTTTTCCGGCTGGCTCCGTGGATGAGCTTCGTTCGTGACCAGTGGTGCTGGCTGCGAGACGTCGTCTCGGCAGCCATTTTTGCGTCGTGCCGCGGCAACGGCTATGCGGACTGCGGCGCTGCCAGCTACGCCGGTGGCGTCTGGCCTGCTGTCGGGCTGATCGGCTGATCGAACATCCTGCGGGCCTGTACCGCAGGATTGAGACAGCCCGGAAGGAAGTGGAAAAATGTCCATCCCGAAACACGAACGCACTCCGTCCCGGCTGGAAGCACAGCATCTTGCCCGGAAAATCAGCTTGGAAATAACGTCCGAGCTTGCGAGGACGTTCGGCTACAGCAAGGCGAAGTTTGAAAAGCACGTCGAGACCATGACAAAGTACCTGCCGCCCGGCCCCGACCGGGAGCAGGCGGCAGCGCAGATTCGAGAGCAGGAGCAGGACTTCAACCTGTGGCTGATCGAGCAGGAGCGGAAGCGGATGCATGATCTTTCCCGCGAGATTCCGCTCCATCTCCGCGCTGCAAATTCTATCTGGCCGTCTTGCCAGATGGAACTTGATGCACGGCGGCTTGAGCTTGACAGAGCTATTGCCGCCTGCTGGAAGTTACAGGATGAATTGCAGTATGTGGCCGAAGCAATTCCGGCAGATTTCAACAAATACACGGGCATTGTGCTTGAAATTGATAAGCTGGTGGCCTACATCAAGAACCTGCGAAAATCCGACGCGAAACGATTCAAAGCAGCGGCGCAAGCCGCTGCAAGTCCGAAACAGTAAACACATTGGGGCAGCCTTTGTTCGTCGTCTCGGCAGCCAATTTTGCGAATTGCAACGGCAACGGCAATGCGAACTGCAACAATGCCAGCAACGCCAATGGCGTCTGGCCTGCTGTCGGGCCTTTGGATTTCGCAACTGCACATGATGGGTAAAGCCCAGTGCAGCTCTGCGAAAGGAAAGGCTGTCCCTTCGTGGCGAAAGCTGCGATAAAGCCCCGAAAGGGCATCAACAGCGATGCTCCCAGTTACGACCGATGGAGCTATCACGCTGTTTTTTATTTTCTATGACAAAATTTGAGGATGCAAACTTTCTGTACGAAGCAGGAACGAAAGCGATCAAGCCGTCACCGTACAAGTACGGCACACAGCTTTTTGAGATGAACCACCTGCTTGAAACGGCAAAGCTCCAACGGGCTTTCCAGACGGGAACCTATGAGCCGCAACCGGGCGTGAAGTTCGAGATCAAGGAGCGAGGGCATGAACGCTTTATCACCAGCACAGCAACGGCGGACAAGGCTGTGTCGCACCTGACCTGCGACGAGTATCTAACACCGCTGCTGGAAAAGTACCTGCAATACGACAACTCCGCATCGCAAAAGGGCAAGGGCGTGGCGTTCCACCGCCACCGCTTCAAAGTCCATCTGCGGCAGTATTACGAGCGGGAGGGCAGCAATGAGGGCTATATCCTGTTTTCTGATTTTTCCGGGTATTATGCAAATATCCTGCATGATGTGGCTCTTGCTCAACTGGAAAAGTATCTCGCAAAGGAGATCGCAGACCCGGCAGAGCTTGAGCAGGTCATGGGTGTGTTGCGCACCACGTTCAAAACCTACGAGCTGGACGTGTCCCGGTTTTCCGATGAAGAAATTCAGAGAATGTATCGGGAAAAAGTCAGTTCCACGCTCAACCTTGGCATTCCTGCATCCGCCCTGACCGGGCAAAAGATGCTGCGGAAAGGCGTGGACATCGGCAATCAGATCTCTCAGAACGTCGGCATCTTCCTGCCTGTCCCTCTGGATAACTATGTAAAGATCGTCTGTGGTATCAAGGGATACGCCCGATATTCAGATGACTTTTATGCCATTGCCCGGACGAAGGAGGAACTGCACGAAGTTATGGATGGAGTGCGCCGGGAAGCTGCCGCACTGGGCCTTATCATCAATGAGAAAAAGACCCACATTTGCAAGCTGGGCGGCCAATACCGCCACCTGCAAATGCTCTACTCCCTGCACCCGGATGGCGAAATCACCTGCAAGATCAACCCGAAAGCTATCACCCGCGAGCGGCGAAAGCTCAAAGCCTATAAGCGGCTGGTGGATGATGGCCGGATGGAATACCGCGAAGTCGAAACCAATTTCAAATCATGGATTTGCGCCAACTACAAGTTTATGAGCAGGCAGCAAATCCGCAACATGAGCAGGCTTTTCAAAGACCTGTTCGGAAAGGACATCACATGGAAAAAGAAAGGACATGGACGGTTACGCTGGCTGATGGCACAGCCATTGAAAACCTGACCCTGAACAACGGCGCAAACACGTTTCACTCTCCCGCAGAGATCACGGAGGACACGTTCGACGGCAAGCTGTCGGAAGTCCACATTGCCGCCAGCGACGGCGATATGACCGGGTGCGCCTACCCGGACACCCTGCACGATGCAGAGCTTGTGCAGATCATGCAGCCCGCCGATACCCCGGACGGCCAGTGGGCTTTTATCCTGCGGGAAATCCCGGCAGATGATCTTTTCAAGGCGAAGATTCAGGCACAGCTTGACTATATCGCCATGAGTGCGGACGTGGATTTGGAGGATATGTAACATGGAGACCGAACACAGCAAGAAATTCAATGACATCAAGTTCTACTACGATCACCACATCTGGAGCAAAGCCACCGTAAAGAAAGCCTGCAAAACTGGCCGCATTACGGCTGCAGAGTATGAGGAGATCGTGGGGGAGCAGTATGCGGCATAAAAGCTGGCCCGACCTGTGCGAAAGCCTATTGGACAGGCTTGAAGCAGCAGGAGAGCCGACTGCCACGGAGCGGGCCGAATTTGGCGTTCTTATGGTGGATTGCTGCATGAAGGACTGCGGCGCAGACCTGCGGCCCAAATCTGAACAGATGGGAGGTGAACCGAAATGAGCCTGAAAGCCATCTGGGAAGCATGGGGGCCTGTCATGGTCACGCCTGCCGTCATCGTCCTGCTGTCCCTTGTCGAGATCGCACCCATCAAAATCAATCCGTGGTCGGCCGTTATGAAGTTTTTGGGCAGCCGCCTAAACTCCGACGTGACGGCCCGCCTCGACACGATGCAGCGGTGCCAGGCTGAAACGCGAAAAAAGCTGGACGAACATATAGCAAAGGACGACGCCCAGACCGCCAGCCTTTGGCGAACCCAAATCCTGCGGTTTAATGATGAACTGCTGCACGACCGGCGGCACACCAAAGAACACTTTGACGAAATCCTTGGCACGATCAAGGACTACGAGGGCTACTGCTCCACGCACAAGAACTTCCCGAACGGCAAGTGCGTCCACGCCATCGACAACATCAACCGCGTATATGACGAGCTTTTGGAAAGTCACGATTTTCTGTGAAAGGAGCTGATTTTATGAGCATCGTAACCTTTACCGCCGGGGACAAAACGCCCTTGACAAAAGACTTTAAGCGCAGCGAGTTTGAATGTCCCTGCGGCTGCGCCGCCCAGATGATCGACACAGAGCTTGTGGAAAAGCTGCAGCGCATCCGGGACGTGCTGGGCGTCAAAATCAAAGTGACCAGCGGCTACCGCTGCATCACCCACAACGCAAGCAAGGCCGTACAGGGCAGCCGAACCAGTAAGCACCTGTATGGCTTTGCGGCAGACTGGCGCACCCTCAACCGCACCGTCAACCCGGTCGCGCTTGGCATCATCGCACAGGCGGTCGGCTTTGGCGGCATCGGCATCTACTGGCACCCCAAAGCGGCCATGTGCCACGCGGACACCCGCGCAGGCAAGGCAACGTGGCTTTGCACGTCGCCGGGGGTATACCCCTCGACCACATACAACGCCTTTATTCTGCCCACCATCCGGCAGGGCAGCACCGGAGCCGCCAACCGTTCCGCAATCATCCTGCTGCAAAAGCTCTTGAAGCTCAAAGAGGATGGCAATTTCGGGCCTGCTACCACGCAGGCCTTTATTTATGCCCAGAAGCAGCACGGCTTGACCGCTGACGGTATCTGTGGCCCTGCATCGTGGCGGGCGTTGTCCGGCGCGGACAAGTACCTGAAAAAGCTGTGAGGTGATGCACCGTGCAGGAAGTTCACATCAACGTCACCCCAACCACACGCCACCAGCGCAAGAGAAAGGACACACAGCGCGGTTTTATGGATAAAGCCGTAATCTATTGCCTTTTCATGTGTACCGTACTGGACGCCGCGATTCTGGCCCTCTACTGGCACAGCGTCACAGCCCCGGACAGTCTGGCTATTGCTGCAATGGCCGCCCCTTGGATGGTCGAGTTTGGAGCGATGGCAACCATTAAGAAGCACAAAATCACAACCCCGGCCGACGACAGCCAGCCGGACGATGAAAACAAAGGAGAATAATCATGGATGAATTTCTGAAAGTCGCTATTACCGCCTGCATTCCTGCCTTTACCGTCATTTTCGGCTGGGGCGTCAATAAGGCCGCCAGCATCGCCAACAGCTATGTGCATAACCAGTTTGTGCAGCATTGCATCCAGAACGCCGCCAACGCGGTTTTTAACGCCGTTTCTGACGTCAACCAGACCTATGTTGACAGCCTGAAAGAAGCCGACAGATTCGACGAAGCAGCCCAGAAGCGGGCCTTTGCCGACGCTCTGGCTACTGCAAAGAAGTCCCTCACCGATGAAACCATCCTGTTCATCAAGCAAACCTTTGGCGACGTGGACGCCTACCTGACCCCCATGATCGAAGCACAGGTGCGCAGCCAGAAAACCTATATGTGATGTTTTCCTGACGCCGCGAAAACATGACCATTTTCGGCACCTCACGAAAATGGTATGCTCCCGACATAAATGCCGGGAACATCCGGCCTTAAACGCGCTTTTTGCAAAAAGTCAGCGTAAAATCAGCGCAAAACGCGCGATTTGCGCGTATTAAATGCGCGCCGCGCGATTCCATGCAATTATCGTGCAATCTCCGTGCGATTCCTGCAGCTTGACACCCGGCCGAAATCCGGGTAAAATAGAGCCACTTGAAAGGCTCCGGCCTTTGTAGAGAGCGGCCCGCCCGGTCTGGGCGTTTCGCTCTTGATTTTTATTTGGCCGCTATGGCAGCACAAAATCCCCTGATCTGACCGAAGCCCAACGCGCCGCGCCGGGTACATCGTTGGCAGACCGGGGGATTTTTTATTTGCTACTTGCTTAGAGCTTGATTAAAACTTGCTTAAAACTCAATCAAGCAAAGGCCCATCTTTGAGCATTTTTCGCTCGTAGATGGGCCTTTTTTCTTTTGCATATTTTGTTATCACACCTGTTGACTTTCAATCAAAATCGGAGGATAGTATTCTTGTAAGGCAGAGATAAAATCTCTTACAGAAAGGAATGAGGTGAATGGACTTGAACGTAAGTGAAGCACTTCTCCGGGCCATCTTGGTTCTGATCAAGAAGTGCGAAACCCTTGACGAACTGCGCGACGCTGTCGAGGAGATCGTTGGCGAGGGCAAATAAAAAGAGCGGCAGCCCCCTAAGACAACCGCTCTAAACGCCCCACAATGAAGGCGGATCGGAAGCATTACTCCGACCGCCTTTATTTTATTACATCCAGCCTTTGAAATCAAGATGCTTTTTCACATTTTGCACCGAGTTTTCCACACAAACGAGAGCAAAAAATATTATCATAGCTGTTAACGAACTCGCAAATAGGAGTGATAATATACTTGTAAGAACGAAGTACGCAACACAACATTGATTATGTTTCGGAGGTATTCACCATGAAGAAGTTTGAAGTCGGCCACGTCTACTTTGACCAGTACGCTTGCGACCATGAGACCATTTCCACCATCAAGATCATCAAGCGCACCCCGAAGACGGTCGTCTTTGAGCGCAACGGCAAGACCCGCCGCGCAAAGCTCTACGAGGACAGCAACGGCGAGTATATCATTCCCGACCACTACTCCATGGCCTGCGTCTACCGCGCAGAGCGGGAGCTGCTGGACGAAAAGCCGGAGCATGTCAACGCCCCTGTCGAGCAGGAGCAGCCTGCCGCAGCGGATAACACCATCCGCTTCCCGGCTGCTGCACAGGCTCCCGCCGCTGGCTACTCTGTCGCTGGCCCGCTGGTTGACTACACCATGCGCGAAATGGTGCTTTCCATCTTTGACAAGAGCGACCTGCGGGCAAAGGAACTGGACTTCCTTGCAGCCCTCACCGACCGCGCCAGCAGCGTGGCCCGATAAGGGCCGCTGCTGGGCCTTTCGGCAGCGGCTTTTCTTTTGCTCCATATACTCACAAATGAGAGTGAAAATGTTATCCTGCCTGTTGACTTGCTCCTATTTGTGAGTGATAATATAGACACAAGGGAACCACAAACACACATCAAAGAGCATTTGGAAGTATTTACCATGACTAAGTTCACCGACGGCAAGCAGATCGCAACCATCACCATGACCGACAACAACACCGGCTGTGACTACGAAAACGAGTTTTTCGAGGTCGGCGGCCTGAAGCTCAACGAAGAGCTGAACGCCTACGAGGTCGAGGACGTCACCTACCTGACCGACTACGCCCAGAGCTATGTTGACGGCACGAACCCCGACGTCGATTACACCGAAGACGAAAACGGCAACGTCATGGACACCCACACCACGCTGACCTACACCATCGAAAGCCTGTAAGGAGGGCAAGACCATGAGAGAAGCTAAAGAGATCGCCGCAGACATCAACGCCGCCGATACTTGGGAGCCTGAACTTTGCGCGGAGCTGTGCGAAGCGGCCGGCATGACCGCCGAATGGGAAGCGGCTGGCCCGGACGACTTTGAGCGCGTCCTGTTCGATGCAGCCGAAAAGCTGGGCGTCGAAATCATCTGACCAGCAGCACGACAAAGGCCCGGTAAACCGCGATTTGCGGCACCGGGCCTTTTCTCTTTACTTTTTCAGCTTGACGGCTGTTCCCATGGAGTATGTGTAGCTGGTTTTCATGCCGAAGCCGACGTTCTGGAAGCGAACTCCGATTATGGCATCAGCTCCAACCTTTTCACCTGCGCGTGTCAGATCGGCCACGAGAGCGGCGTTCACATTTTCGCCTACGACGGAATAGTCACCGTTCCGGCACTTTACCATTTCTTTCATGCTTGGCCCGTCCGCAGCGGTAGCGACCGTCACAAGGCCGATATATTCGGCGATCTCGACGCCCTGCAAAGTGTCCGTTGTTGTAATGAGCATGATATGTTCTCCTGTCTGTGGCGGGCATTTCTGCCCTGTATTATTCCGCGCCGTCGGCGCGATGCGACTTGATGAAATCGGCCATAGCCTTTTTGATAACCGCGTTGGGCGACGTTCCAGCAGCTTTGCAGGCGTCCTTGAACTCTGCCGCAAACTCCCTGCGCACCTTGGCCCCGACGATCATCATGTTTTCTTTGTCCCATTTCGCGCTGGCCCTTTTCTGCGATTCGTAAATCACGAAAAGCACCGCCTTTCTTTTGCTTAACAGTATATCGCGACGAAAGCCCATTTGCAACGTGGAAAATGTGTCGTTTTTCGTTGACACTGGACACAAAAACTGCCGAAACGCACCCGGAAACATTGATGTTTTACCTGTTGGAATCTCTGTTCAACAGTAGGACAATAAAGGCGCAGCAAGGGAAGCACGACCGGAAGGCAAGGGGCGAAGTATGAGCCGGGAGCGCAGTAAGTCGTGAGCGCGTGCTAAGTCAGTAGCCCACTTCCCGCACTGTTTTGGAAATCTGGGCAGCAGAGCAGACCGTCCAGAATTTCCAAATTTTTTTGAATATTATCTTTTCGCGCCTGTTGACAAACTCACAAACGAGAGTGATAATATAATCACAAGATGATTCACGGCTCACAAAGGAGAGAATGCAACATGAAACGCTATAAGGTCACTGTCTACAACAAGGTTGACAAAATCTGGGATGAATACGAAGTCAACGCCATCGACTCGGTGGACGCACGGAATGTGACCGTTCAGCGGCTGATTGACGAAACCGGGCACGGTCTGGACGTCTACGAGCTGACCGATGTTCGAGAGGTAAAAGAGTAAGGGAGGACAAAGCAATGCTGGACAAGAATGGTATCGAGATCAAGACCGGGGACATCGTGAGAATCACCGGCGCATACTTCAAAACCGACAACGCGCTCTATTTCGTGGAGCACAGCGACGGAGACCCCGACTGGTGCGGCAAAGACCATTGTCTGCTGAAGATCAAGCGCAACGGCGAACTGAGCAAGGCCAAAAATGCCGTCTGCTTCTGGCCGATCATGGTCACGGTCAACGGCTACGAGAAGTACACCACCGCAAAGCTGTGGAACAAAGAACATGCACAGATCGAGATCGTCGAGGGCATCGACAAAGCCCACATCGCCGAATATTTCCGCAGCCAGTCACAGCAGTGCGACAAGTGGATTGAGCGGTACTCTTGGGACTTTGGCGAGAATAGCCGCTCTGTCAACGACCAGAAGCAGTACAAGGCGTTTTATGATTCCGTCGTGGCAAGATTGGAGGGCTAAATCGTGAAAAAGAAAGTATTGAAGCCTTGCCCTTTCTGCGGGCAGGAGCATACGACCATCACTGAATCTAATACTGAGGGCATTCGGATTAGATGTCCGAAATGCAATATCACATTTACCCGCGATTTTTATGAACATCGCGGGGAATTGGGCAGGCAACGAACTATTGAAGCGTGGAATACTCGCCCTGAATAACCCCGCCTGATGATGGCTACATGGCAGCAGCCGAAACGCTCCACCCGGAGCGTCGCGGGAGCCAACCGCAAGAAAGGAGCATCCACATGAAAGCGAAAACCTACATTCTGCAGGCCGGGTTCCTGCCCATCGGTCAGACCGACGTGACAGGCTGGCGCACCTATTCTTTCCACACTGGCCAGGGAGCCTACGACAACGCCGTGGCCGCCTACCGCAGCGAGATGAACCGCAACAAGAACCCGAATGTCAAGTATCGCATCGTCAGCGCACATGACACCACCCGCAAGGACACCTATGTCCCAGTGTTCGGCTTTAAGAGCGCAGCCTGCACCCTTTAACTTGCCGGTAACTTGCCAGCAGGCCCGAAATATCATAATAAGGCGGTGAAAGATTGAACTATAAATACATCTGGGCGTGGGAAATCCTCAAAGGAACGACCAGCGCGGACATCGTGCGCGGCATCGTTTCACTTGCCCGGGAAGAAAACGCCCCGGCCCGGGCCATCATGCGGCTGCATGATGGCCGCTGGCTGACCCTCGAAGACCTGTCAAACGAAGAGCTTGTGCAGCAAATTGAGGATGAAGCAAAAACAATGATGTAACGTCAAACCACCACAACCCGATACCCTATCCATACATCTGTCAGAATCTGGTGCTGGTACTGGTGGTACTTAAAGGTTATATCAATTTAATCTAAGAAGGAGAACGTAAAGGTTACGATAAAGGGAGAACCCGCAATGAATGACCTGACCATTTTTGAAAACCCAGAATTTGGACGGCTCCGGGGTTTGAAGATCAGCGGTGAGCCTTGGTTCGTCGGAAAAGACGTGGCCGCCGCTTTGGGCTATGTTGATACAGCGCAGGCCATAAGAAAGCACGTCGATGATGAGGACAAAGGGGTCGTTGAAGCGACAACCCCCGGAGGAAAGCAAAAAATCACCGCCATCAACGAAAGCGGCCTGTACAGCCTGATGCTGAAAAGCAAGCTCCCCGGCGCGAAGAAGTTCAAACGCTGGGTGACGTCCGAAGTCTTGCCCAGCATCCGCAGAGCCGGGGCCTATGCCATGCCGGCAGCCGCACCCGCAGATGACGCCATGTTTGAAAGGCTCTGGGCCGAATTGGAGCGAAGACAGAAATTCAACAGCTACGTCGGGAAGTTCTGCGACTATTTCGGCTGGAGCCGCCGCTATTACCTGTCCGGGATGTACAACCTGATGAAGCGGGCAGGCTGCAACGTCGATGCACTGACCCTGCGGATGCAGGCCGCCACCCACGATTATGCAATGTCCACCGCGCAGGCGGTCATCATGGACGAGCAGGCATTTGAGCTGTTTTGCAAAATCGCAGAATACGGCATCCAGCGAAACCACATCCCCAAAACCATGGAGGAAGCATTTTTATGAACAACACCCTGACCGCCTTGAACAACTACCTGTTTGAAGAGCTGGAACGCCTGAACGATGATAGCCTGTCCCCGGAGCAGCTGAAGCAGGAGATCGACCGTTCCCGCGCCGTCACGCAGGTGTCACAGCAGATCGTAAACAATGGCAAGCTGGCCCTGTCGGCCATCCGCTGCGCCAATGAGTGCTTGGCCCCGAATGAAAAGCTGCCGCCCATGCTGGAGGTCGAAACCAATGCCCCGAAAGTATAAGCCGGAGGTACACGCCTTTATAGCTGCCCACGTCGCCGGGACGACCACGCAAGAGCTGGCCCGAATCACAAATGCAGCCTTTGGCACGAACTTCACGGCAGCGTCCATGAAATCCTACAAGGCGAACCATAAGCTGCGCAATGGCCGCGGTACAGGGCAGATCAAGGGCGCAGCGACCAAACGCTTCCCGCAGCAGGTCAAGGATTATGTCTTTGCCCACTACAAGGGAACAGGACACCGCCAAATGTGCGACCAACTCTTTGAGCAGTTCGGCATCCAGTACACGCCGGAGCAGATCAAACAGTATTACGCCCGCCACGGCCTGAACAGCGGCCTGACCGGATATTTTAAGAAAGGCTGCTGCCCATATAAGCCGCAGCCAGGAACACACGCACAGGGCTGTGAGAAAACATGGTTCAAGCCCGGATGCACCCCGCACAACCTGAAACCCATCGGCTACGAGCGCGTCACACAGGACGGCTATATCGAGGTCAAGGTCAGGATGAAGAAGTCCCGGCCGAACTGCAATGACAACTTTGTGCCAAAGCACCGGCTGATCTGGGAGCAGGCGAACGGCCCGCTGCCGCCGGGATATGTCGTTATCTTCAAGGACGGCGACAAGCGAAACTTTGCGCTGGACAATCTTGCAGCCATCACAAAAAAGGAACGGCTGGACATGAACCGTCACGATCTGTTCAGCAACGACCCGCAGGCGACGGAAACCGGCATCCTGCTGGCCCGCCTGCGCACCACCATCCACCAAAAAGAAAAGGAGATCCAACATGGGTAAGCTGGTAGACGCTGAAATCACTCTGAAATATTCCAATGGTCAGTTGACCATCGCATCCACGCCGAACACCATCAAGGGCGACGGCCTTTTGTCATATCTCGATTTGGCCGAATGCGCCATCATCGGGGCCAACTACAAGAACCTGAACGAAGCGATGGACATTGCTGCCGAACACGCATCCGCAATCATTGCAACCGTCATGCACACCGCAGGCAACGAAAAGACCAGCCCGAAGATGGGGGCCATCGTCCACGCCGCGCAGGTTTCGCCCTTTTATCTGCAATGCGTCATTCAGAAGCCGGATGCGCCTGCATCCAAAGGCAAGTTCTTTGCCAAAGAGGGCAATTTGTACGTCGGTGTCGATAACTCCGATGGCAACGCTTGGACGGAAGAGTTTTCCGACCGGCAGCAGCTTTTCCTTTGGTTTGCTGGCGCACCTTGCCACGACGCCCACGGGCAGGCCCTCAACGAGTGATATTCTATCCATAGCCCCGCAACACGGCGGGCGAATAAAAACGCGGCACAGAAGCCGCCAGACGCCCACCCGGCGGGCCAAAGCCGGGAGAAAGGACTTTTCCCATGGAAAGCATGATTGACATCCTCTTTGACCAGCTCGTTGACAGTGACGCCGCATGGGACACCCAGCATGACAAGGCCACGCAGGACGCGCTTGCTGAACTCTGCGAAAAGCTCAACCTGCCCACCGTCCACGAAACCAAGCTGGGCGAGCTAATCAGCACCGAAGCCGTGGCACAGGCCCGCGCCGGATTCCGCGCTGGCTTTGTGGCAGCGATGAAGCTCTGCGAGGAGGTCAAGAACAAGGCTGAGTAATCAGCCGCCGCACCGGGACAAGCTCTGCAAACGTGGGGCTTGCCCTTTGTCTGAAAGGAGATCATAGCCATGCCCAACAAACGCGAAGTGGCTTACAATGCCACGCACGGCCGCTGCGCTTACTGCGGCTATATCATCAACCCGATGCGCTTCTTTCTGAATCAGGCAAAGCCGGGGCAGCAGGTCGCCGCCTGCCCGGATTGCGCCCGCTTCAAAGGCTCCGACGATTTGGAAACATTTCGCGCCCGCTTGCATGACCTGCCGGAAGTTTCCATCCAGTCCCGCCTTGCTCTCAAATATTCGGATTCTATCCTCAACCCGGAGGAGCCTATCAAGGAGGGCTATTACCACGGATTCGGCAAAATCTGCTTTTATTTTGAAAATATGGACGAGTAAGGCCGACACCCATACCACCACTACGGCCCGACATACGGTATGTGTACCGTATGGATACATCTGTCAGAATCTGGTACTGATGGTGGTAAAGATTATATTAAACTTAATCTTAGAAGAAGAAACGTAAAGGTTACTATAAAATAAAGCGGCCGAAAAAACATCAAGAAAAGTTTCCTTTGCTGTTGACTTACTCACAAATAAGAGTGATAATATAGTTACAGAATGAATCACAACTCACAACCGCGAAAGGAGAACACCATGAAAGCACTGAAAGAGCTTATGAACCGCCTGACCGCCGAGGGCCGCGACCTGTCCGAACTGGAACGCATGATCGACGATCTGGCCGCCGCCGGAACCATGGACGAGATCAACTACTACGAGGGCCAGATTTACGGCGTTCTGGTGGGCCTGTCCATCATGGGTTACATCACCCCGGAGGAAGCCGATGAACTTCAGAACAGCGTTGAGGAAGATGCTGTTATCTAAGCTGCACACCGGGCAGGGGAGCCGCAAGGCTCCCACAGCCCCCGCTTACAGGAGGAAGAACCATGATGACCAATCTTTTCATGCTGGCCGGGTACACCCAGTATCAGGCCCAGTGCATTGCACCGTTCGGCTACGTCGTCGCCGCCGGGATTCTGGTGCAGGCCGTCGCCCCGGCCGTTGACCGCTACATCTACCGCCGCCGCTGGGAAGAAGTCCATCAGCGGGAAGCGGAAGCGGCAGCAGCCCGCGCCGCTGAACAGCGCAAGGAAGCTCACCGCCGCGAGGTGATGGACTTCCTGCTGAACGAGGCCGCCTGATAGCCTGATTTTTTTATGCCCTTGTTACTCACAAATAAGAGTGGAAAGCATCAAAGCAAAGCAAAAACCGCTCACAAACAAAAAGGAGGTCTGTAAATGGACATCAACACGAAACTGAAAAAGCTGCTGGAAGATTCCGGCCAGCGGCAGGCAGAGGTGGCCCAGAAGTGCGGCCTGACCCCTGCGAACCTTAGCCGTGCGCTGACCCGCGATCACAATCTGAATCTGTCCACGGCTTTGAAAATTGCCGACGGCATCGGTTTGGAGCTGCGCATCGAGGACGCCAACGGCAACCGCCACCCGGCAGCCGACCCGCAAAAGTTCGCGGAAGCCGCGGCTGATACGTCGCTGAACTGGGACGACGTGGAAGCTATTCTCAGTTCGCTGGGCTTTTATCTTGAATTCGACTGGAGGTAAACCGCATGACCGACAAAGAAATCACGGAGCTGAACCTGAAAAGTGCCACCTACTACGGCGCACAGCTCCAGATGAACCACTTCACCGAAGAGCTGGCCGAACTCATTCAGGCCGCCGCCGAGGGCGACCCGCAGCACATCGCCGAGGAAATCGCCGACGTGGAAGTCATGGTCGAGCAGATGGAATATTTGCTTTCCCTCGATACGATCTACATTGAGAGCTGGGCAACGCACATCCTGCTTGCAAACGATATTGAATCCTGCATCTGGCATCTGGCTGCGCCCATCAAGAGCATCAACAAACTGCGCCGTGTCAATCTGGCGACCGCCGCCGACCCGGATATGTCAAAAAGCGAAGTTCAGATCAAACGGCAAACCGCAAACCACGACCTTGAAACCGACATTGGAGAGCTGGTTTCCTATCTGAACTGGCTGGCCGGACGTTATAGCATCGCTGCCGAGGAAATCCGGAAAATCAAGTCCTACAAGGTGCAACGCACCCGCGACCGCATCGAACTTGAAACCGGCTCCATCTGCAAAAAAGTTGTTGACGACAAGGCGGCTGCACAGGCCCAGGATTTAGCCGACTACTGCAAACAGCAAACAGAGTGTGAACCCGGTGGCTGCATCTTTGCCACGACTGGCGAGGGCTGCATCTTATCTGATTATGTTCGGCCTGAACTTTGGCCCGATGCCATCGCCAAACAGCAGCAGGAGGGGCAGAAGAATGGATAAGCCCGAAAAAATCAAAATCGGCTGCTGTCCGTTCTGCGGCGGCAACATCAAGCGGGCCAACATGAAAGCCTTTTCCCGGCAAAGCCAGATTTACGGCTTCAACCTTGCGCTGGATGGCGTGGACGCCACATGGGGCGCACTGATCTATAACTTTTCCGCAGAGCTGGAATTGAGCGCAGAACAGACCGCAAAGCTCACCACGCTGGGCGAAGAATATGACAAGATGATTCGCTCTTTCCGGGAAGCCGACCTGCCGCCGGAAGAATTTGCCGAATACGTCGTTGCAAAGGCCGAGGAATGCAAGGCACGTCTGAAAGAAAGGTGGGGCTGATTATGGCACTGACAAAATTTGTGAACGTCTACAAATGCCGCCTTTGCGGGGAAATGTTTACCAGCAGCGGCACGAACAGCGAGATTGCAGCATGGAAAGGCACTCTCCATGAGATTATGAAAGCAAGCGGCCTTGATACGCCGTGTTCAACGCCCGAAGTTACGCCGACCATGTTCGAGATGCACAGCTGCAAGAATGGCAGCTACGGCGTGGCAGACTTTCAGGGCACACGAAAGGCGGCCGACAATGATGCAAGCCTGTGAGCAGCTCTCTTTATTCTCCATCGTCCCGCAGGCGGCCCGGACGGCCATCTGCTGCATGGATGGGGAGTGCAAGGCTGCTGCGCCTGCCGAAAGCTGGATGGCTGACCTTGTTCCCGGTGGGGAATATGCGATCAGCATCGCGGGACACACGCTGGTTTTGAAGCCTGTGCCCGGTACGCCTGCCGGCATCCAGCGGGGGCACGAATACTATCACTACACCATCGGCCCGCGCCTGTACGCGGGAACATTCGTCGGGAGGATGCAGCATTTAGAACTCTTGAAGAAATCGACCGCGATCTTGAAATCGCCTACGCCGACATGAGGAACTTTATTCACAGCGGCTTCTCGATCTCCCCGGTGCTGGAAGATGACATCGACGAGCTGCGGGACGAACGTGCCGCTGTGGTCAAGGCCATTCAGGACGCGGGCCTGATGCGATATGAAGTCTGCATCCTGCCGAAGCCGGAAAACACGTCCAGCTATTGTGCCGCGTTCTACAAGATCACGGCCACGAGCCAAAATCAGGCTTTCGAGCATGGCAAAGAAACCTTTATCCGTGGTTTTGCGAACTGCGGCGTCACCGCCGAAAATTTTGACGCTGAATATGACATCGGCGTCACGAGAGGGGAAAAGATCGAATGAAAGCACACGTTTCCAACGGCTGCAAACCCTGTCCGTTTTGTGGCGCACCTGTCACGGTGCGCCTTATGAAGAAAGGCCCCGACTTCATTGCCTGCACCAACAAGCAGGAGTGCGGCGCAATCGTCAGCTTTAACAATATCCCGTGCGACTGTTTCGGTGCATCCCCGGTGGATTACTTCAACAGGAGGGCCAGCGATGAGCAAGTATCTGAATAATCACCCGGACGATGACCGCAAGACCGTGACCGAGGATTGTCCCACCTGCGGCAATGAGGTCACGATGGTCTGGGACATCGAGCAGAACGGCTACAAGGCCACCTGTCCGTATTGCGGCGGCCGCCTGATGCTCTGCGATGAATGCCAGCATCCAAACGGCGTATACTCCGACAACTGCGATTATGACGCCCTGACCAAAAGCTGCCGCTATAACTGTGCTGCCAACTATCAGGAAGCTGAAAAAGTGGTCAAGCTCCTGTCCCAGTTCTGCAAGGGACGGACGCAGCAGGCGGCACGGCTGAAGCTGCACTCTGCCTGCATCGGTTGCGGCTATGAGCCGCTTTGCTCCAAATGGAGCGGTGCGAACACACCCATTATGTGGAGCTTCAAGGAGGATGCGAATGGATGATTATATCGAGCGGGAGCCGCTTCTGAAAGCGTTCAAAGAAAAGTGCTGCCAAGACTGCCCCGGTGGATACAGTCACCAGCAGTGCCACAGTTGGTGCGATGCAGCAAGCGAAATCGAGATGATAGAAAATGCGCCTGCGGTCAACAATACGCCGCAACAGTGGCAGAATTCCAGGCTGCACCCGCCGACAGAAGCGGATGCGGATAGGATGGGCGGCATAATCGTTTGGACAGCAGCAAGCAGGCACCTTGATGTTGTGTTCTGGCAGAATGTCGTACTCTGCCCCGAAGATCTTCCGTTCTGGATGCCTGCACATGAACCGAACAAATCAAAGGAGTGAAAAAATGAACTCTATTCTTTACATTGACGATACCGGCAAAGCCGAACTCTACGATGATGACTACAACATCACGATCTTTTGCAAGGACGAGCAGGAGCAGCAGCGGGCTATGAAGCGGCTGGAAACTGCCAACCGTATGCGCTGGCATGACGCCAAAACCGACCCGCCGGAGGACAGCCGGGACGTCATTGTGTACCGCGATGGCATCGGCTCTGTGATGGGATTCTTTGACCACGAAATCCACAAAAGGTGGCTGGACGCCAACACCTGTGCATTTCTGGACGACGTCACGCACTGGATGGAAAAGCCGGAAGACCCGGAAAAAACGGAAGAGGGAGATCCTGAATGAAATGCACTTTAGTAAAACCGAATCCGTGTCCATTTTGCGGCGAACAACTGCAACTTGTCACGGAGCTTTCGCCCATTGAAACGACATCCGGGAAAGTCATCTCAGAATTTCGCATGAACTACTACAAGCACACCGAAACGGACAAGTGCCCGCTTGGGTATGGATTCGTGCTTGATACATCTCCCGTCGAGGTCAGGAAGTGGAACACCAGAAAGGAGCCACAGCATGAGGAAGCGAATTGATGCTTATATCCTGCTGGACTTCCTTGAAGGCTGGCGCAAAAGGCTTAAAAATGAGCAGATCATCGCCCTGAACGGTATCTGGGCTGCAAAGGTCGAGCAGTCCATCAAAGACCTGTCCACCATCATTGACTTTGTTAAAGCAAATTCCAAAGCCTACGACAACGACAAGAAGAGACCGACAGAAATCAACGAGCAGACCATTGAAGCTGTCCGCGACTATATGCTGGCCGACCTCAAAAAGTACGATGCCGCCAGCGTCAAATACCAGTGGATGAAACGCACTGGCGAGACCGTCACAATGGAAGTCAGCATCGAAAAGCCTGAACAGGAGGACGGCCATGAAGAAACAGCGGGCGATTGACGCCATTGCCTTATATGAGCAGCTTTCAACCGAGGTCGGCTCCATGCTCAAACAGCCGCCGGGCATCATCGTGTCAAAGATCATGGCAATGATCTTGCAGGCCCCGACCATCTCACAGCAGCCCGACCCTTGGACGAACGTCGAAGATGGTATGCCCATCATTCCGGGCGACATCAACGGCCATGGCGAAATCACCGTCGCCGTTATGTTCAAAACTGAGCAGCGGGTACACACGATGATTTATGAGCGGGCCATCGTCCGCAATAAAACCGTCTACCGCTGGAAATGGCCGTGGGACAGAATTTACGACTACGACGATATCGTCCGTTGGGCATACCTGCCGCAGCCGCCCCAAAAACAGGAGGACGCCACAGATGGAGCAACTGAACCGCAATGCTGAACACTACGTAGACCCCACACCCGCAGCGGCCTTGAAAAACATCTACGCCAAAGAGGAAGCCGACCGCCTGCGCAAGATCAGCGCCATGATGGCAACACTCAAACAGGCCGCCGATCTGGCAGGACTGGAAGTCGTGGGCCGTGTCATCTTCAAGGACAAGGCCACAGGAAAGGAGTACCGCTGATGAACCGCATCCAGACCGCCATTGTGACCGCGCTGCTGGCCGGAGCCATCCCGCTGGCCGTACAGGGCAACATCCTGAACCGCCGCATCAATGAGCTGGAAACCTATTACACAATTTATGCCGCCCGCTTTGAGAACTGGTCAGACCGGGCTTTGAAGGATGAACAGATCATCGAGGACTTGCAGCGGGTCAACAGCGCGACCCAGCAGCCTGCGCCGGAAAGCGACCTGCCCGCCGGGATGGCCGCAGAATACGTCGGCGAATACACCTGCACCGCCTACTGTACAGAGAAGCGAGCCCACATCTGCGGAACTGGTACAGGAATCACGGCCAGCGGCGCACCTATCACGGCAGACCTGACCGTCGCGGCAGACCAAAGCCTGCTGCCATTCGGCACCGTGATCTACATCGAGGGCGTCGGCGTCCGCGTCGTGCAGGACAAAGGCTCCGGCATACAGGGAAAGCACCTTGACGTGGCCGTGCCCGGCAGCCATGATGACGCCCTGCACTGGGCAGGATACGGAACGCACAAGGTCTGGATCTTGAAAGGAGCAGATGAATGAAGGTCTTAATAGCTTGCGAAGAAAGCCAGACGGTCTGTGCTGCTTTCAGGCGGCGCGGGCATGAAGCGTATTCCTGCGACATTCAAGAACCGTCCGGTGGCCATCCTGAATGGCATATCCTTGGGGACGCGGTTCAGCCTTTGAGGGGGGGGGGGGCAACTTGTAACCATGGACGATAAATGCCATTACATCGACGCATGGGATTTGCTCATTGCACACCCGCCCTGCACATATTTGAGCAATGCGGGCGCAAGACACCTATGGAAAGGCCATGTGCTTCAACCCGACCGTGTTATGAAAGGAATTGAGGGCCGCGACCTTTTCATGCGATTCTGGTGGGCGGACATACCGAGAATTTGTGTGGAGAACCCAATTCCCAGCAGAGTTTTCTGCCTGCCGCCGTATACACAAGCCATCCAGCCGTATGAATACGGCCATCCATACAGCAAGAAAACCTGTCTTTGGCTCAAAAATCTGCCGCCACTATTCCCGACAGATATTGTGGAGCCTGTGGCTACATGGTGTCCGTCTGGTTCTTACGCACATAAGCATGATGAGCGCAACAAGGGTATGTTTACCACAGACCGCGCTAAAAATCGAGCAAAAACATTCACGGGTGTCGCTGACGCAATGTCTGATCAATGGGGGGATTTAAGTGATTGAATTTAGAAGCACATCGTATGACCTATCCAAACCTTTTGCCGCAATGGCCAAACGTGCAGAGCAGGACGGTTTTGAATTCTACTACACCCGGCACATCGCCGAGAACGTTTTTGAACTGGAACTGCGCAAGGACTACATCGGCGTCAAAACCAAAGTGCCCGCTGGATACCTGCAAAAGTACATCCCGCACAGTTGCTTAGAGGGCTTTTTGATGGGCGAATATGACCGCCTGTCCTATATGCTGGGAGCTGTCACCGGCTGCAACAATGCCCCGGAGGACTTGAAATGACCTACAAAGAATTTTTGGAAAACAAGATAGACATCGCGCCGCTGTCCGGCATCGAAATTGACCCGTCGGAAATCAACCCGGTATTGAAGCCCCACCAACGCACCAGCGTTTTGTGGGCCTTGCGCGGCGGACGCCGGGGCATCTTTGCCCGGTTTGGCCTTGGCAAGACTGTAATGCAGCTCGAATGGTGTCACCAGCTCCAAAAGCACGAGGGCGGGCAAACGCTGATCGTGATGCCGCTGAACGTCATGCCCGAATTTCGGGCCGACGCTGTAAACTTGTTGGGGATGCAGGAGCCGCCATACTGCCGCACCATGGCTGAGGTCAAGGCCAGCGACGCGCCGATCATCCTCACCAACTATGAGCGCGTCCGCGATGGCGATATTGACCCGCACTACTTTACAGCTGTTTCGCTGGACGAAGCGGCCACCCTGCGCAGTTTCGGAAGCAAGACCTATCAGGAGTTCATGTTGAAATTTAAGGGCGTCCGCTACAAGCTCACCAACACGGCCACGCCCAGCCCAAACCGCTACAAGGAACTGATACACTATGCAGGCTTCCTTGAAGTCATGGACACCGGGCAGGCGTTGACACGTTTCTTTAAGCGCGACAGCACAAAGGCAAACAACTTGACGCTTTACCCGGGCCGCGAAAAAGAGTTCTGGATTTGGTGTGCATCGTGGGGCCTGTTCCTGCAAAAGCCCTCTGATCTGGGCTTTTCCGATGCAGGGTACAGACTACCGCCTATGAACATCCGCTATCACAAGCTGCCCAGCATCGAGCGGCCAGACGAATTTGACCCGGACGGCCAAATGAAGCTGGGCCATGATGCCGCAATGGGCTTGACCGACGCTGCAAGGGAAAAGCGCGACAGCATCCAGATCAGAGCCGCCGAGTGCGCCGCAATCGTCAACGAAAGCCCGGATGAACACTTTGTCATCTGGCATGACCTCGAAGATGAGCGCAAAGCTCTGAAAAAGGCCATCCCGGAGATGGTGGACATCTACGGCAGCATGGAGCTTGAAACCCGCGAAAAGCGCGTAATGGATTTTGCACAGGGCCACACCCGGCTGTTCGGCACAAAAAAGAGCCTGTCCGGCTCCGGCTGCAATTTCCAGCGTTTTTGTCACCGGGCGATTTTTATGGGCATCGACTATGAATTTAATGATTTCATTCAGGCCGTGCATAGAATCTACCGCTTTTTGCAGGACAAGCCGGTTATAATCGACATCCTGTACATGGACACCGAAAGTGAAATCCTGCTTGCCCTGCAACGCAAGTGGCATCAATACGACGAACTGAGTAGAAAAATGGAAGAGATCATCAAGGAGTACGGCCTTGGCAGCCTTGCACTTGAATCCCTCAAACGAACGATAGGATGTGAGCGAGTGGAAATCACAGGGAAAAGCTATACCGCCATCAACAACGACTGCGTCGAAGAAATCAAAAACTGGCCCACCGACAGCATCGACCTGTATGTAACCAGCATCCCCTTTGGCAATCATTACGAGTACAGCCCATCTTACAACGATTTCGGCCATAACCCCGACGACAACGCATTTTTTGAACAGATGGACTATTTGACGCCGGAGCTGCTGCGCACCCTCAAACCGGGCCGCGTCGCTGCAATCCACGTTAAAGATCGCGTTCAGTTCGGCAACGTCACCGGGATGGGAATGCCCACGATTGAGCCGTTCCACGCCGATTGCATTTCTCACTTCATCAAACACGGCTTTGCCTATTTCGGCATGATTACCGTTGTGACCGACGTCGTGCGGGAAAATAATCAAACTTACAGGTTAGGCTGGACAGAGCAATGCAAGGATGGCACCAAAATGGGCGTAGGCTGCCCGGAGTACATTTTACTTTTCCGAAAGCTGCCCACCGACCACAGCAAAGGCTATGCCGACGTCCGCGTCACCAAAAGCAAGGAAGAATACACCCGCGCACAATGGCAGCTGGACGCACACGCATTTTGGCGCAGCAGCGGCGACCGTCCTTTTGGCCGTGAAGATCTCGAAAAGGTTCCGACCTCGAAGCTGCAAATCCTGTACCGCAAGTTCAGCCGCGAGAACGTCTATTCCTACGACGAGCACGTCAAGCTGGCTGAAAGTCTGGACAAGGACGGCCGCCTGCCATCCACATTTATGGTCGTCGCCCCGGGCAGCTGGGATATGACCGTCTGGGACGACATCAACCGCATGAAGACCCTGAACACCAGCCAGAGCCAGCGGCGCAAGCAGATGCACGTCTGCCCCTTGCAGATCGACATCGTGGAGCGGCTCATCAACCGCTACTCCAACCCCGGCGACCTTGTGGCTGACCCCTTTGCCGGACTTTTCACCGTTCCGTATGAAGCGGTCAAGATGGGCCGCGTGGGAAAGGGCGTCGAGCTGAACCCGGACTATTTCCGCGACGGTGTCGGCTACCTCGAAGCAGCAGACGCCCAGCAGAACGCGCCGACCCTCTTTGACCTGCTGGAAAGCATGGAAGGAGCCTGACCATGAGCGAAAAAATGTCAACCGAGCGGGCCGCCAAAATCCTTGACCCGAAGCACCGGGAAAGCTATGAGAGCCTTGCTATTGTCGAGGAAGCCTGTCAAATGGGCAGGGATGCTCTGCTGCTGCGAATCCCGCGCAGCCCTTACAAAAAGGGCTTTGCTTGTCCGAACTGCGGTTCCAGCGACTACCTGTACGGCTACTTCGACAAGCCGAACAAGTGCTGCGGCAACTGCGGGCAGGCCATTTTGTGGGAGGATGAAATATGAACGACAAGAAAGAATCCAGGCTTTGCCCATTCCGGCGCAGCCTTATGAGAAATCATAAGCGCGCAGCACAAGGCGATATGCAGGAAACCTACACAGACCGTTTCGGCCATTGCGCCGGTACATCCTGCATGGCCTACAAAAACGGCCATTGCCTGCGGCTGGAAAAATCAGAAGAGCTGTGATATAATATCCCCATCAAGCAAAACAGCACGAAAAGCCTGCAACGACGCTTCTTTAATTTTTGGCGCAGACGAATTACAGAATCGCTCACATTTGTGAGTATTTGGTTTGCTCCCGTTATCATGCGGGATGCGATGCTGATTCTGTGATCCCTCAGCACTCGCTCTCCCAAAAGCCCAAAACACTGCCGGATCCGTTTCGGCAGCTCGGTATCCACCACTTCTGAACCTGCCGCCTGCCCGGCGGCACAAGGCTGTACGGCTGTTTTCCGTACACAGAAAGGAAAAAACTTATGCCTTCTTTGACCACTTTTAAGCTGCTCAAGCAGGAGCACAACGCCCGGCGGGGTGAGTTCAAGACTGTGCACGGCACGGTGCAGACCCCGGCTTTCCAAAATGTTGCCACCGCCGGTGCCATCAAGGGCGGCCTGTCCGCGCAGGATCTGCAGCAGATCGGCACCCAGGTAATGCTCTGCAACACCTACCACCTGCATCTGCGCCCCGGTGATCAGCTGGTAGCCGATATGGGCGGCCTGCACAAGTTTACCCGCTGGAACGGCCCCATCCTGACCGACAGCGGCGGATTCCAGGTGTTCAGCCTGTCCAAGCTGCGTAAGATCACGGAGGAAGGCGTGACCTTTGCCTCCCATCTGGACGGCCACCGCATCTTTATGGGCCCTGAGGAGAGTATGCAGATCCAGGCAAACCTGGGCTCCACCATCGCAATGGCCTTTGATGAGTGTGTGGAGAATCCTGCCCAGCACGCGTACTCCAAAGCCAGCTGTGAGCGCACCACCCGCTGGCTCAAACGCTGTAAGGCTGAGATGGCCCGTCTGAAGCAGGAGGGCAAGGCCACCAACCCTGACCAGCTGCTGTTTGGCATCAATCAGGGCTGCACCTTTGCTGACCTGCGTGTAGAGCACATGAAGCAGATCGCGGAGCTGGAGCTGGACGGCTACGCCATCGGTGGCCTGGCCGTGGGTGAGCCTGCTGAGGTGATGTACGAGATGATCAGCGAGGTGGAGCCTTATATGCCCAAGGATAAGATCCGCTATCTGATGGGTGTCGGTACCCCCGGCAACATGATCGAGGCTGTTTCCCGCGGCGTTGATCTGTTTGACTGCGTCATGCCCAGCCGCAATGCCCGCCATGGACACCTGAACACCTGGGGCGGCATCATCAATATCAAAAACGCAAAGTATGAGCGTGACGAGCGCCCCATTGACCCCACCTGTGGCTGCCCGGCCTGCCGGAACTACTCCCGTGCCTATATCCGCCACCTGTTCAAGGCAGAGGAGCTGCTGGGCATGCGTCTGGCCGTTATGCACAACCTGTGGTTCTACAACCACCTGATGGAGCGCATCCGCGATGAACTGGATGCAGGCACCTTTACCGCATTCCATGACCGTTATGTCAAGCTGCTGGATACAAGAATTTGAGCTTTTTCATGCTTTTCCCTTGCAAGAGGGCGCAGAAGCGGTTATAATGAGCTTATCTGAATTTTGAGAGGAGACTTTGTCCCATGCAATTTCTGACTACTACCACTGAAAGCTATATCAGCCTGTTCTTCACCCTGGCGCTGATGCTGGTCCTGCTCTACTTTATGATCTATCGTCCCCAGAAGAAGCAGGAGAAGAAGGATGCTGCCATGCGTGCAGCTCTGGAGATCGGTGATCAGGTCGTGACCATCGGCGGTATTGTTGGCCGTGTGGTCGCCATCAAGGAGGACACCTTTGTTCTGGAGACCGGTTCCGACCGTGTGAAGATCCGCTTCACCAAGAATGCGATCAGCTCTGTTGAGAAGCTGAACATGGACAATGCTCCTGCCAACGCAAAGAAGTAATCTCTAAAAGCAAGGTCTTTTTTACCCGCCCCTCTGCATACAGTAGTGCAGGGAGGCGGGTTTTTATGTTGGAACAGAAGAAGTTACCCATCCTGGAAGCACTGGCTGCATTCGGCATTGGTGGAATATTCACCGCCGCCTGCATGGCCGGGCTTGCCTATCTGATGGCAAACCAGAGCCTTGCGCAGAGCACTGCCTGGCCCATGGTCAGTGCCATTGTCTGTGCCGGGAGCTTTTGCAGCGGCTGGCTCATGGCGTTTTTCTATCACAGCAGAGGCCTTATCTGCGGTGCTGTACAGGGCGGACTGTTTGTTCTGCTTCTGCTAGGGTTCGGTCTTTCGGAGGGCATTGAACCAACGGAAATGCAGCTGACCCGCTTTGCACTGGTATTCGTTTTTGGCTGTCTGGGCGGGGTATTCAGCATCCTGCGTACAGAACGGCACCGGCATTGAGAATTTACAGCAGAAAAATCAGGAGGACAGGGAAGTATGTGGGTCTATCAGGAAACACCGGAAGCCGCAGCGGGAAAGGCACTGCCCGAAGCGATCCTGCCGACAGCACAGGAAGAGCCGTTAAAACAGAAGAACGGTGGCATTCTTCCTGAGACAGCGCAGGAAGAAAGGCGATCCATCCCGGCGGCGTTCTCCGAGAGGTACGGAAACACACCGGAGAGAGCCGCTGTGCGCCGAAGCAAGCCGAGCAGGGAGACTATCCTTCTGGCAGCGGCGTACCTTCTGGGAACCTTTCTGGCGGGTGTGGCGGCAGCGCGTTGTGTGGCAGGCGATGCTGAAACGCTTTCCTATTACCTGAACTGCTGGCAGAGCCTGTTTTCCGTGCAGGATGCCGCCGGAGCAGTGCGCCTGTTCCGAACGGAATTTCTCACTGTGGCAGGTGCACTGACGGCAGTGCTGTTCCTGGGGCTTTCTGCCCTGGGGCCGCTGCCCATCTTCCTTTTTACGATGCTGTATGGGACAGGCTCCGGATTGCTTTCGTCCAGGCTGCTTGTGGATTTGAACCCACGGACAGCATTTGTGCTGCTCTGCGTCTGCGGTATCCCTGCATCCCTTGCGGCCGGAACGCTGTGCACGTTCGGCGCATCCGCACTGCAGGTAAGCGGAAGGCTCTGTTCAGCTGCTTTCGGACGCGGAGGACAGGCCCCCAGTACAGGCGCGCTTTTGGGTCAGTTTGTCCGGATGCTGTTCCTGCTCCTGCCGCTTTGCGGTGCGGCAGTGGGAATGCTGTATCTGGCAGGGCAGGCGAAACTTATATGAGCTGAAAAGAGAAATGTCTGGACAAAAAAACTCCCGAAAACCAACCTCATAAGCTGATTCTCGGGAGTTTTTATTTTGGAGCTACTGGCCGGACTTGAACCGGCGGCCTGTTCATTACGAGTGAACTGCTCTACCAACTGAGCCACAGTAGCAAATGTTTTGCAACGATAGATAGTTTAGCATAAAAGAAAATAACTGTCAAGATTTCTTTTTGAAAAAACGCTTTCAGTGAAATCAAATTGCTTTTTCCAGAGAATATGGTACAATAAAGCCAATCATTTTGAGGAAGGAGCTGAACACAGCGCACAATGTACACGAACCATATCAACCCCGTTGCGCAGAAAAATCAGGATGCATTTTGCACGGCACTGTTTCAGCTTTTACTGAAAAAGCCGCTGGAAAAGATCTCCGTCACAGAGCTGTGTCACATGGCAGGCCTCGACAGAACCACCTTTTACCGCAGCTTTGAATCCAAGGACGATGTGCTGGATTACTATCTCGACCGGCAGATGACCCTGCTTGCGGGGCAGCTGCCGGCGTACAGTACCCTGGAAAAAAACCTGACTGCACTGTTCCGCTGGACGTATGCGGAGCGAAAGAACCTTTGTGTCCTGATGGATTGCCATCTGACCAGCTTTTTCAGCGATGCGTTGAGTGAGAAGATCATTCTTGTTCTGATCTCCAATATCGAATTCGGGGACGCAAGACAATTTGTGCCATGGCCCGTTTCATTGCCGGGTGAAAACCGATACTTCCGCAACTCGTTCATCGGGGCATATATGGGCTTTTTCAACAGCTGGCGCTATGGAAACTTTGCAGAACGACCAGAGGATCTGGCCAAATGTATGGCTTCGTTCTATCTTCACTGAGGAGGGTGAGACGGGATGGCGGACTTGCGGAAAGCGGAGTTGTTCCCAGCGGATGCATTTGGCTTGTTCTATCTACATCAACCAGCATTACGCGGGGTCAGGCGGCAGAGCACTTCATTGTTATATTCATCCACCGGGTGGCCGTCTGCGATCTCTTTCTTGAGGCGTTCGTAAAGAGCTTTGTTCTCTTCCTCGGTCTCATCCGCAGGCAGATACAGGCGGTTCTCCTCCCAGGGGATATCAGCGGAATTGCGCAGGACAGGGGTCTCAGTCTTCGTCTTGGACATGGGTTTGAACTCCTTTGATTGGTCTGAAAACAACTCAAACCTGCCCATGGGGGACAGGCCTTTTCGATTTTTAAAAGTCTGCCACGGCCCTTAAGAATCAAAGGAGCCGATCTCCAAGACCTAATATATCAGTTTGTTCGATGTTTGTCGTGTGTAAATCCTGTGCCGTTTACATTGTAAATCCTGCTGCTCTGTTTTTTGCTGCCAAGAAATCGAAGTCAAAGATGGACATTTTGCACAGTTTTTCTCCCTTTTTCACCCCACAAGATTGGTTTGAGGCACCTTATTTTATGATATGCAACAAAACAACAAATTCTGTTGCACGATGTGCTAAAAAAACCGAAAAAGATTTGTGCGGCATTTTTTTAACAATTGTGATATATTACTTACAGTAAGGCTTGTATCCTACACAAAAAAGGAGATTTTTATGAAGGATATTTATATTTCCGGCTTTGCCGACGAGATCAGCTCTTCTTTTGATGAGCAGCTCAAGACAGTCCGTGAGCTTGGAATGCAGTACATCAGCCTGCGCAGTGCAGATAAAAAGGGAATCGCTGACTTTACCGTTGAGGAAGTCAAGACCGATCTGCTGCCCCGCCTGCAGGCCGCTGGTGTTGGCGTTTCCAGCCTGGGCAGTCCCATTGGCAAGGTCAAGATCGATGATGAAGAGGGCTTTGAAAAGCAGTGTGCTCAGTTGGAAACGCTGTGCGAGATCGCTAAGGTCCTGAATTGCAAGTACATCCGCATGTTCAGCTTCTTTATGCCGGAAGGCAAGGATCCTGCCGACTATCGTGACGCTGTCATCGAGAAGCTGCGCAAGTTCATTGCCATTGCTGAGAAGCACGACGTGATCCTGATGCACGAAAACGAGAAGGATATCTATGGTGATGTTCTTTCCCGCTGTGTTGACCTGATGCAGACGCTGAACAGCGCACACTTCAAGTCCGCATTCGACTTTGCAAACTTTGTACAGTGCGGCGAGGATACCGCCAAGTGCTGGGATGCTCTCCGTCCGTACATTGTATATATCCACATTAAGGATGCCGTTTCTACCGACAAGGAGAATGTGCTCTGCGGTACCGGCGAGGGAAAGATTCCTGAGCTGCTGCACAAGGCCATTGTGGAAGAGGGCTATACCGGCTTCCTGACCCTTGAGCCGCATCTGGTGCTGTTTGACAGCCTGCAGAGCCTTGAGACCACGGATGCAAAGAACATCATCCGTGAGAACAAGTACAAAAACGGTGCTGAAGGTTACGCCGCACAGTATCACGCACTGTGCGATATTCTGGCAAAATTCTAACGTAACAGAAAAAAGGAGAAGATTCAAATGGAAAAGACTGAAGGAAAGATTCGTTATGGCCTGATCGGTATCGGTGCTCAGGGCGGCAGCTACGCTCGCTTCCTGACCAACGCTCCCGCTCCGTTCCCCGGCATGGTCTGCGCACCGTGCCCCGACAACTGCGCACTGGGCGCTCTGTGTGATATCGACCCCGAGAAGGAGAAGATGTGCAAGGAGCAGTACCCCGATGTGCCCTTCTTCAAGGATTGGAAGGATATGATCGCCAGCGGCACTGTTGATGCCATCATCACCACCGTTCCTCACTACCTGCACCACGAGATCTCCATCTACGCTATGGAGCATGGCATGAACGTTCTGTGCGAGAAGCCCGCCGGTGTCCGCAGCAAGGATGTTCAGAAGATGATCGCCTGCGCTAAGGCTCATCCCGAAGTTTCTTTCGGCATCATGTTCAACCAGCGCACCAACAAGCTGTATCAGAAGATCAAGGAGATCGTTGCCAGCGGTGAGCTGGGCGAGATCCGCCGCTCTCAGTGGATGATCAACTCCTGGTGGCGTCCTGACAGCTACTACCAGCAGAGCGCATGGCGTGCTACCTGGGGCGGCGAAGGCGGCGGTGTCCTGGTCAACCAGGCTCCCCATCAGCTCGACCTGTGGCAGTGGATCTGCGGTATCCCCGTGAAGGTCTTCTCCAAGAACATCAACGGCTGCCATCGTGACATCGGCGTTGAGAACGACGTGACCATGCTGGTCGAGTTCGCTAACGGCGCTACCGGCACCTTTACCACCTGCACCCACGATGCCATCGGCACCGATCGTCTGGAGATCGACCTGGACGGCGGCAAGATCGTTGTTGATAACAGCAAGACCGCTCACGTCTACCACTACATCGATAAGGAAGGCAACCCCTGCACCGAGGATTACCTGAACGAGCACATGAGCATGATGGAAGTTGCCATGCTGACCAGCGGCAATGGTGCAGGCTCCAAGCTGTACACTGAAGAGACCTTTGAGAACAACGATGGCTGGGGCTTCCAGCACACCACTGTTATGCAGAACTTTGCTGCTCACATCCTGACCGGCAGCCCGCTGCTGGCTCCCGGCGAGGACGGCATCAACGGTGTCAATCTGGCAAACAGCAGCCAGCTGTCTGCATGGACCGGCCGCGAGGTCTCCAACCCCTGCGATCCCGAGGAGTATGCTGCTGAGCTGAACAAGCTGATCGAGGCTGAGGGCAAGTTCCCTGTCCGCGAGTAATCAGTATCCCTGAAAAAAGCAATGCCTGTTCCAGGCTTACAAGGAGTTGCGTTTCCATGAAAAGAGCTGCGATCATTGGCTGCGGCACCATCTTTCAGGTTCATCTGCCCATCATTGTGGCAAATCCTGAGATCGAACTGTGTGCCGTGTGCGATAACAATCCCGCTGTGCAGGAAAAGCTGCCTGCTGCAGCAAAGGCTGTGCCGTTCTATACGGACTATGAGGAGCTTCTGGAAAAGGAGCATCCCGATGTGGTACATCTCTGCCTGCCGCATTACCTGCATGTGCCCGTGTCGGAGTACTTTGCTTCCCACGGTGTGAATGTCTTCTGCGAGAAGCCGGTGGGTCTGAACACCGCACAGGCCAAGGAGTTCGTGGAATTTGAGGCTGCGCATCCTGAGGTCAAGATCGGCATCTGCCTGCAGAATCGTCTGAACCGCACCACCGTTGAACTGAAAAAGATCATCGATGGCGGCGAATATGGCAAGGTCATCGGCTGCCGCGGCTTTGTACCCTGGTTCCGCGGCAAGGCTTACTATGACGAACAGCCCTGGCGTGGCCAGCTGAAAACTGCTGGCGGCGGCTGCATGATCAACCAGAGTGTCCACACGCTGGATCTGCTGTATTATCTGTGCGGCGACATCGATGCCATCCATGGCTCGGTGAATCAGCTGGCAGATTACGGCATTGAGGTCGAGGATACCGTGGCCGCCCGCCTGCACTTTGCTAATGGTGCAAACGGTGTGTTCTTTGCCACCAACTGTGATTACACCAACGAGAGCGTCCAGATCAAGGTTGCCTGTGAAAAGGCTTCCTTCCTGATCGAGGATGATGCCCTGTTCCGGATCGATGCAGATGGTGTGCGCACCAAGCTGTGTGAGAACGAGAAGCTGCCCGGTGCCAAGTTCTATTTTGGTGCTTCTCATGGCATCCTGATCGACAAGTTCTACCGCGCCATCGAGAATAACACAGACGATTACATCCATGTAAGAGATGCGGAAATGAGCATCCGGCTGATCGATGCCATCCATGCAAGCAGCAAGGCTGGCCATCCTGTTGCTCCGTGACCGCAAAACACAAATAGAAGGAGAAATGAACCATGGCAAACAAAGGTTTGATCGGTGTTCAGATGAGCACCATTGCCCCCGCTAAGATGCCTCACTTCGATGCATACGAGAGCATGGGCAAGCTGGCTGATATCGGCTATCACTGTGTCGAGATCTCTCAGGTCCCCATGACCGCTGAAAACGTTGCAGGCTTCCGCAAGGCTATCGATGAGCTGGGCCTGAATGTTTCTTCCTGCACCGCATCCACCTCTCCCATGCTGCCCGGTATGCCCGGCGAGTTCCTGTGCAATCCCGACGACTATAAGAAGATCGTTGAGGACTGCCGTAAGCTGGACTGCGATATGCTGCGCATCGGCATGCTGCCCATGACCTGCATGGGCAACTACCAGAAGGCTGTGGATTTCGCCAAGGAAGCAAATGAGTATGCTCTGAAGCTGAAGGAAGACGGCATTGACCTGTACTACCACAACCATCACGTAGAGTTCGTTCGTTACGACGGCGAGTTCCTGCTGGACATCATCCGCGCAAATGCTCCTGCTCTGGGCTTTGAGCTGGACAGCCACTGGATCCACCGCGGCGGCCAGGACCCTGTTAAGTTCATCAAGAAGTATGCCGGCAGCATCCGTCTGGTCCACCTGAAGGATTACCGCATCGGTGAGATGCCCATCCCCGAGGGCGGCGTGGACTTCACCAGCAAGGAAGGCATGATGAAGTTCATGAGCAACTTCACCAACATTGTGCAGTTTGCTGAGGTTGGCGAGGGCACTCTGGATATGCCCGCTATCATCCAGGCTGGTCTGGAGGGCGGCGGCGAGTACTTCCTGGTGGAGCAGGATGACTGCTATGGCCGTGATCCGTTCGATAGCCTGAAGATCAGCCACGACAATCTGGTCAAGATGGGCTTCGGCGACTGGTTCTAATTGAAAAGTTTCTGAGGAGTCGTTTTTTACGATCCGATAAAATGAAATCGATGCTGTTTTGCGGAAATGCAGAGCAGCATCGATTTTTATGTTTCAGGGTTCTGCTTTGTAACACGCTCCAAAATGTTGAAAATATTTTGTGCAAGTTTCACAGTTTTCTATTTGAGCCTTTGGTGGTACAATAGATGTGGAAATTCATAAACCGCTGGAGGAGCTACATGGCCGAAAAAAGTATTGAGTTGGATAGTGTGGAGATCGCCGCTGCCATCTTTGGCAACTGTGACCGCAACATTCGTCTATTGGAAAAGGAGTTCTCTGTCACAGCAGTCTGCCGGGGTACGATGCTTCGCCTCTCTGGCGAGGAGGCCAATGTGGCTGCTGCTGTGCGTGCCGTGGAGGGGATGCTGCTCCTGATCGAAAACCACACGCCGCTGGAGGATCAGACGGTGCGCTACTGCCTGAGCCTTGCTCACGATGGAAAGGAACAGCGTGTCCGGGAGCTGACTGAGGATTTTGTCACGGTCACAGTCAAGGGCCGCCCCATCCGACCCAAGACACTGGGCCAAAAGGAATATCTGAATGCTATCCGCAAGAACGCGGTGACCTTTGGCGTGGGTCCCGCCGGTACCGGCAAGACCTATCTGGCCGTTGCAATGGCGGTCAAAGCGTTCAAGGCCAAGGATGTTTCCCGCATTGTGCTGACCCGCCCCGCCGTGGAAGCAGGCGAGAAGCTGGGCTTTTTGCCCGGTGACCTGCAGCAGAAGGTAGACCCTTACCTGCGCCCTCTCTACGATGGCCTGTTCGATATGCTGGGCGCTGAGACCTATGAGCGCCTGGTGGAAAAGCAGATCATTGAGGTTGCTCCGCTGGCATATATGCGCGGCCGCACGCTGGATGATTCCTTTATCATCCTGGATGAGGCGCAGAACACTACACCGGAGCAGATGAAGATGTTTCTGACCCGTATGGGTGTAGGTTCCAAGGTGGTTGTGACCGGCGATGTGACCCAGATCGATCTGCCGGACCGTACCCGCAGCGGCCTTGTGGATGCGCTGCACATTCTCAAGAACGTGGATGGCATTGCACAGTGCTATTTTACGGAGAAGGATGTTGTCCGCCATCGTCTGGTGCAGGAGATCATCAAGGCCTACGAAGCGGCTGCGCACCCGGCCAAGCGTTGAAACCGACGCGGAAAGCTGCAATTGCAGCATAAAATGAAGGGAGAGGAATGTTATGTCCAATAAAGTTTTGATCACCAATTCACAGAAAGCCGTAAAAGTGCCTTCTGGCCTGCGGATCCTGATCCGCCGCGCCTGCAATGCTGTGCTGGAATATGAGCACTTCGATGAGCCTGCTGAGATCAGCGTGACTTTTGTGGATAACGCTGCCATTGCAGAGCTGAACAACCAGTACCGCAACAAGCCGATGCCCACCGATGTGTTGAGCTTTCCTCTGGGAGAAAACGGCGTTTACGATGTGGATGAGAACAACGGCTGCAAGATGCTGGGGGATATCGTCATCAGCATGGAACGTGCTCAGGAGCAGGCAACGCTCTACGGCCATCCGCTGCAGCGTGAAGTCGCTTTCCTGACCGTTCACTCCATGCTGCATCTGCTGGGCTACGACCATGAGAACGGTGGTCTGGAAGCTATGCGGATGCGCGAAAAGGAAGAGGCTGTGCTGACCCAGCTCGGCCTGCCCCGCACCGTCAGCTATACGGAATGATCAAAGATACTGGCAAAGGATAGGAGTTCTATTTTGAAAAACGCAGCACCCATGCAGCAGCATTACGATACCTCATCTGTGTTCGTGGCGGTCATCGGCCGCCCGAACGTGGGCAAATCCAGTCTGACCAATCGTCTGGTGGGGGAGAAGGTGGCCATTGTCACCTCCAAACCCCAGACAACCCGCACCCGTATCACCGGCGTTGTGACCCGCGGCCCCCTGCAGTATGTTTTGCTGGACACCCCGGGCGTGCATAAGGCCCACAATAAGCTTGGCAAGCGGATGGACAAGACGGCCAGCGATTCCATCGCGGATGTGGATGTCTCTATGATGCTGTTTGAGCCATACGGTGCCCTAAATGAGCCGGAGATGGTTCTGGTGGACGCTCTGCGCAGCAGCGGCGGCCCGGCCATTGCAGTCATCAATAAGACCGATCTTGTCAAGGAACCTGCTGATCTGGAAGCCCGCAAGGCTGAGCTCAAGGAGCTGGGTGTGTTTGATGCCATCTACACCGTAAGCGTCCGGGCAGACGACCACTGTGAGGAACTGTTCGATGCCCTGAGCCAGTATGCTGTGGAGGGCCCGCACTACTTTGACGATGATGCCTACACCGATATGCCGGAAAAGGAACTGGTGGCGGAGGTCATCCGTGAAAAAGCACTGCTGTATATGCGGGATGAGATCCCGCACGGCATTGCGGTCGTGGTAGAGCGTTTCAAGGAGCGCCCCGGTACAGATCTGGTGGATATCGATGTAAATATCTACTGCGAGCGCGAGAGCCATAAGGGCATGGTCATTGGCAAGGGCGGTGCGATGCTGAAAAAGATCGCCAGCTCTGCCCGTGCAGACTGCGAAGAGTTTCTGGGCTGCCGGGTCAACCTGCAGTGCTGGGTCAAGGTCAAAGCAGATTGGCGGGACAATGAGTTTCTGCTGAACAACTTTGGCTTCAAACAGAACCCGAATAATCGTTGATTTTTCTCTTTACATTGCCCGGAACACTGCTCGGGCAGGGAGAATATGCAGATGGATACGATCGTAATACCTGGGCTTGTGTTAAAAGAGACCCGGTACAAGGAATCTGACCGGATTCTGACCATTCTTACACCGGAGCTGGGGGTCATTTCGGCCTCAGCACAGAGCAGCCTGCGGCTGAAGAACAAATTATTCAGCGCCTGCGGGCTTTTTTGCTACTCTGAATTTGTGCTGCTGCCAGGCCGGAATATGTACACCATCCGAGAAGCGGAAGTGCGCAACGTATTTCACGGCATTTCCTCTACCATCGAGGGGATGAGCCTTGCCATGTATCTTGCCGAGATGGCGGCGGCACTTTCTCCTACGGGGGAGGAAGCTGCCAAGGAACTACGCCTGCTGCTGAACTGCCTGTATATGATCAGCGAGGGTAAAACCGACCTGCATGTGGTCAAGGCTGTGTTTGAGCTGCGCACCATGAGCGAGTGCGGCTTTCTGCCGCAGCTGGTCTGCTGCAAGATCTGTGAAAAATACGATGGCCCTGCGTTTTATCTTGACCCGCAGGAGGGCATTCTGCTCTGTGAGGACTGTGCGAAAAAGGCGGGCAAGACCTGCAATCTGGACATGGGTGCCCTGTATGCCCTGCGTCATATCTGCCTTGTAGAAGATAAGAAAATATTTGCATTCAAAATCTCAGTCGGCAGTCTGGCAAAGCTGTCTGCGGTGGCAGAGCGCTACGCTTTGACCCACCTGGACAAACCACTGAAAAGTTACGACTTTTTGAAATCCGTTCTGCCTTGACCGGGATAAACAATTTTGATATAGGGAACAAACATGGAAACAAGCTATTTGAAAACTTTAGAGCTTGATAAGATCATTGCGCGTGCATCCGAGGGCTGCGTGTGCAAGGAAGCTAGAGAGCAGCTGCTGGCTCTGGATCCTCAGTGCGACCCAGATGAGGTGCGTTACGCGCTGGAACAGACCGATGCCATCAACAGTCTGCTCATCAAAAACGGGTCTCCGCGCTTTGGCGGGGTAGAGGGTGTCAGCTCTCTGACAGCCCGTGCGGTCAAGGGCGGTGTGCTCTCCATGGGGGAACTGCTGATGGTGGCCGGCGCTCTGCGCAACTTTCAGAACCTGACCAGCTGGTATGGCTCCTCGGAACATGATGCTCTGCCTACGGATGACCTGTTCTACGCGCTGGCACCCCAGCCCGGGCTGGAGCAGCAGATCTCCAGCGCCATTCTGGCTCCGGATGCCATGGCAGACACGGCTTCCCACACCCTGAACGAGCTGCGCAAAAAGATCCGCGCTACGGAAAATAGCATCCGCGACCGGCTGGAAAGCATGGTCCGCAATATGGATACCTCCAAGTATTTGCAGGAGAGTGTGGTCTCCATCCGCAATGGACGGTATGTTGTGCCCGTTAAGAGCGAGTATCGCGGCGAGGTGAGCGGCATCATCCATGATGTCTCGTCCACTGGTGCTACCGTCTTTGTGGAGCCGCAGGCGGTCGTGGAAGCAAATGCACGCATTCTGCAGTATCGTGCACAAGAAGCGCAGGAGATCGAACGCATTCTGGTGGCATTTACGGCACAGGTAGCCGCTATTGAGCCTCAGTTCCAGTACAGCTACAAGGCAATGCTGGAAATTGATGTGCTGTTGGCAAAGGCTCGTCTGGCTCTGGATATGAAGGCATTCAAGCCCTCTGTCCGCACCGACAGCTCCTTTTCGCTCATCCGGGCGCGTCATCCGCTCATTGACCCCAAAAAGTGTGTACCTGTGGACATTGCGTTGGGCAAAGAGTATGATTCGCTCATCATCACCGGCCCGAACACCGGTGGTAAAACCGTCACCCTGAAAACGGCGGGTCTGCTGTGCGCAATGGCACAGTGCGGCTTTCTGATCCCTGCCGATGAACGCAGTGAGATCTGCGTGTTCGATGAATTCCTTGTGGACATCGGTGATGAGCAGAGCATCGAACAGAGCCTTTCTACTTTCTCCGGCCACATGAAGAAGATCACCGGTATTCTGGAACTTGCCATGCCGCACACGCTGGTCTTATTGGATGAGCTTGGCGCGGGTACTGACCCTGCCGAAGGTGCAGCGCTGGCCGTGGCCATCATCGAGGAACTGCGCCGCCGCGGTGTGCTGCTGATGGCAACCACTCACTACGCCGAGCTGAAGGTGTTTGCGCTGGAAACCAAGGGTGTAGTCAATGCCAGCTGCGAGTTTGATCTGGAGACACTGCGCCCGACTTACAAGCTGAGCGTAGGTGTGCCCGGCAAGTCCAACGCCTTCCTCATCAGTGAGAAGCTGGGCATCCCGGAGCGTGTCATTGAGGCAGCCCAACAGCATCTGTCTGCCGAGGATAAGCGCCTGGATGCAGTTTTGGGCCAGCTGGACGATCTGAAGCTGCAGCTGAAAGAGAGCCAGGATGAGGTTGAGGAGCTGAAGAATGAGGCTTCTCACCAGCTGGAGGCCGCTCAAAAAAAGCGGGATGAATTGATCCAGCAGGGCGAAAACGAGTTGGAAGCTGCCCGTGCCAAGGCCCGTGCGCTGGCACAGCAGGTGGAAAGCAAAGCGTATGCACTGACCGATGAGCTGCGCCAGCTGCAGAAGGACGAGCGCCTGAGCACCCAGCAGAAAGCCCAACGTGCCCGCGAGATCGCAAAGAAAGAATCCGAAAAGCTCTTTATTGGCACTGAGGTGGTGCATAACCCTGTCAAGGAGTTTGTCCCGCTGAAAGAAGTCAAGGTAGGGCAGGAGGTCTGCATTGCAGAGCTCAACCAGCTGGCCACCGTGCTGGCTCTGCCGGATAAAAACGGCGATGTTCTGGTGCGTGCCGGCATCATCAAGACCAAGGTCCCGCTCAAGGGCCTGAAGCAGCCGGATAAGCTCATCAAAGAGTCTCAGCCCAAAACCAAGGCACAGCAGCGCTATTCCCGCCTGACGGGCGATGCAAACCGGCCCAACGGCAGGGTAGAGCGTGTGCAGCGTTCGGCAAAAATGGAGCTGAATCTGCTGGGCCTGACTGTGGATGAAGCTCTGCCTGAGGTGGATGCTTATATCGATCGCGCCATTCTGAATGGGCAGACAGTGGTGTACCTGATCCATGGCAACGGCACCGGAGCTCTGCGCACCGCGATCCACAAACATCTACGCGGAAACCGGATGGTCAAAAGCTTTCGGCTGGGCCGTTATGGTGAGGGCGAGAGCGGTGTGACCGTGGTTGAATTGAAGTAAAAACATACCGGGAGTTTCCCGGCAGCGCCCGTCCGGAAGATTATTCTTGGGGCGGGCGTTTCTTATAAAACGGCAGGGAAGTCATCATGGCAAAACATTCGGTACAGCGCAAAAGAAAGAAAAAGGGCAATGGCTTTTCCTTTGGCAGCGCAGTGGTTCTGGTTCTCTGTTTTATTGGTATCAGTTTTGGGTTGTATCTGTGGCAGTCTGCATTCTCCATTGGGCAGACATCACCGACCGTGGATGATGATGATTTTCGTCCGACCATCGGTGAGCCGCCGTACCGTATTGTGATCGATGCAGGACATGGCGGCTCAGATCCGGGTGCAAGGGGAGTGGTGCAGGAAAGCGAGATGACCGTTGCCACAGCGGAGGCTTTGAGCGCCTGGCTGGAGCGTGATCCCAATTATATCCCGCTGACCACCCGGGAAAGCTACGGCAGCACCGCAAAACCTGCTGAGCGCGCCGCTGCCGCCAATGCACAGGACCCGGATCTGTTGCTGTCCATCCATGGTAATTCAGCACCCGAAGGCTCCAGCGCAGCCGGGTTTGAATGTTATCCGGCTGTTCCGGGGCGAGCATACCATCAGGAGAGCTATTATTTTGCAAAGCAGCTTGCCGGGGCTATGCAGGCGGCAGGGGCCAGCCTGCGGGGACGCGGGGGAATCCGATATATCTATTACCAAGGGGAAGTAAAGCAGTTGGTGGAGAGCAGCCACAAGGAAGTGCGGGTAGAGCGCAGCTTTACGATTCTGGAAGATGTAAATTGTCCAGCCGTGCTGGCAGAACAGTGTTTTGTGACCAGCGATACCGATGTAGCCCAGTTCGGCAGTGAGGACGGATGTAAGCGGACTGCGCGTGCATATTATGAAGCGATCTGCGCATACTTTGAAACCACACCATTGCCGGAAGAGTGATGGGTACATATGATCGGTCAGACCCTCTGAGATCTCAGAACCAGCAGCGGGAAGAGAGAGGAGGGTCTGATTTTTTGATTATTATCTTTTCGTATAATGCAGGTTATGCGAAACGCAGGGGAGTGGAAAAGCCCTCTTTTCTGGTTTTGGGCGTTTTTAAGGCCGCCTCGGCTCAATCTGAGCTCTGGCGGCCTGTTTTACAATAACTGTGTATTTTGCGTTTTTTACACACGTTTTTCCTGTTATTGATCTGTTACAGCATCCGGTTCATTACAACGACCGTATAGTCCTGCGTGTGATCTCTCAATCCGGTATCTGTGAACTGATTCTTTTTCCAGAACGATTCACTTTGCTTGTTGCCATCCACATAACCCAGCCGGATATACTCGTAACCCAGACTGTGCAGATACACACACAGCTCTGTGATGATCCTGCTTCCAATGCCATGCCCTTGCACAGAACGTTCCATCATAAAGAATCCGATGAAGCAGCTTTGTTCCGTTGGATAATGGTCAATAAAGTCCATCACAGCCACAAGCTGCTCGGCATCATCAAAAAATCCGAGATAATACTTATCCTGAGGTTCGTCCATTTTGCGCAGCGGCAAGGCACACATATCATTTCGGATGCTTTCCGTGGTTACAAACGGCGGACAATGATCATAAAACTGCGCGTTTTTCTTACAAAGGTCTAAAATCAACGGAATATCGCAATCTGTCAACATCCGCACATGATAGCTCTTAGAGAAGTTGATATAGTTCATACAGTTTCCTTATCAGCATCCCCATCTGCATCCCCGGTCATAGAAGAGATATCTACCCGGATGCCATCATTGGCAGCACCCTCAAAAGCTTCCATCGGGCTGGCAGCTTCTTCAACATCCATCGAATCGGCGTTATTTTCCCCTCTGTTCTCCCCTGCTGCCCGTTTTGTTGTATCCAAGCGTGCTTTTTCAGGTGTAACTGTACCCAGCGGGTTCTGCTCAATGGCAGCACGCACCTGAAATTCTTGCAGATGCGTATAAATTTGCGTTGTACCCACACTGCTGTGACCCAGCAGCTGCTTGAGGGTCAGAATATCCACATTGCCGGTCTGATACATCAGCGTTGCCGCAGTGTGACGCAGCTTATGGGTGGAAAAGCCCTTGAGCCCGGCCGCTTTCATGGCACCGGTGACGAGCTGCTCCACCCTGCGGTTGGAAATGCGCTCCTTCCGGCGGCGGGTCACAAACACAGCCTTTTCCTTTGGATTCAGGCCCTCCATCGTGTTGCGTTTGGCCAGGTAGAGCTGCAGGGCTTCGACGCAGGCCTCATTCAGATAGACCATCCGTTCCTTGTGGCCCTTGCCAAAGAGCCTGATCTGCCGCTGTTCCAGGTCGATATCGCCCAGATCCATGCCCACCAACTCAGAAAGCCGCATTCCGCAGTTCAGGAACAGAACCACCATGCAGTAATCCCGCTCCGGAAAATCGCTCTGATATTGCGTGCTCTCCAGCAGATCCATGGACTGTTCCATTGTCAGATATTTGGGCAGGACTTTATCCTGCTTGGGCGGCTTGATGGAGGCGGTCGGATTTTCTGTCAGCTTATTGACCTGATTGACCAAGTAATCATAAAAGCCGTGCAGGCTGGCCAGCCGCCGGGCGGTCGAGGATTTCTTGTTGCCGCATTCGCGGTTCAGGAAATAGAGATATTCATAGATGTCCTCTTTACTCACACTGCCCCAGAAGGCTGTATCCAGACCCTTGGGGTCAATACCCTTGATCTCCGTATCTGCCGGAACCAGCCCGCGGCGGCGTTTCATAAAACGGGAAAAACCGCGCAGATCGCAGTAATAACTGAAGGCCGTGTTGGCGCTTTTGCCCGCGATCACCTCCAGGTACCGCACATATTCCACAATATCCGGCGAAGCATCATCAAACGGCGGATGCTTGCCCGGATTTTTTTCATCAAGATAGATCGACATAGTTTCTCCGTAAATTCGTTACAACCGGTCTGATTTCAATGCATGGATCGCATCCGAGATATAAGCCGCACCTATCAGCTTCATGCCCGGATAATCTGCCGGGTTCAGGTGGGCAAGGCTGTGTTTTGGCACCACAGCCCGCTCAAAGCCGATGCGCTCGGCTTCCCGCAGGCGTTGTTCAAGGTTGGGCACACTGCGCACCTCACCGCCCAGACCCACTTCTCCAATGGCAATGAGCTTATCGCTCACGGGGCAGTCCAGCAGAGACGACACCATACACAGGCAGACTGCCAGATCGCAGGCAGTATCCCGCAGGGCAATGCCGCCCACTATGTTGATATAGACATCCAAATTGCCAAAGAAATACCCTGCCCGCTTTTCCAGAACGGCAATGAGCAGATTCATGCGGTTATAATCATAGCCGCTGCAGGCACGGCGCGGTGCCGGGAAATTCGTTTTGGTGGCAAGGGCCTGGATCTCGCTTAGAATGGGGCGGCTGCCCTCCATCGTACAGGCGACGCAGTTGCCGGAAACCCCCAGCGGACGGCCTTCCAAAAGCATCTGGGAGGGATTTTCGATCTCCTCCAGCCCCTGCCCTGTCATATCAAACATGCCCAGTTCATTGGTGGAGCCATAGCGGTTCTTGGCAGCCCGCAGAATGCGATAAGGCAGCATTTTGTCGCCCTCAAAGTAGAGCACAGTATCCACGATGTGCTCCATGACCTTGGGGCCTGCAATGGCACCGTCTTTGTTGACATGGCCCACAATGAACATGGGGATCTCCTGCTTTTTGGCTACCGCCAGCAGACGGGCGGCGCTCTCCTTGACCTGACTGACCGTACCGGCCGAGGAAGAAAGATCCATACAGCGCATCGTCTGGATAGAGTCGATGACTACAAGCTCCGGCTTTTCCTTTTCAATCAGGCCGCAGATCTCGTCCACATCGTTCTCCGCCGCAAGATAGATGTTCTCCTGCGGCACTTTCAACCGTGCAGCACGCAGTTTGACCTGACGGACAGATTCCTCACCCGTGATATACAGAACAGAATGCTGGTTGGAGATGGCACCGCAGAGCTGCAAAAGCATCGTAGATTTGCCAACACCCGGTTCTCCGCTGAGCAGAACCACGCCGCCCAGCACAATGCCGCCGCCCAGCACCCGGTCAAGTTCCGATATGCCAGTCAGGATGCGGCTTTTCTCTTCCGTAGTGCTGATATCGGCCAACCGCCGGGCCGTCAGCGAAGTGACACCCTCCTGCCGGGCAGGTGCTGCCGCTTTGCTGCCGGAAAGCCCTGCCTTGGGCGCTTCCGCAACAACATCCTCATTCATGGTATTCCAGCTTCCGCAGCTGGGGCAGCGGCCCATCCAGCGCGGGCTGGTTTCGCCGCAGTTGGAGCAGACGTAAACAGTTTTGAGCTTTGGTTCCTTCATGGTGCACTCCCTGCAAAAACGCCGCTGGAAAAGCGGCGCTCAATTTCATTGTTCTGTTTTAGTTTACCACATTCTGTTGTCTGCCGCAACTGCTCCCTTACTTTACCTCAACAACGGTGATATTTTGGGCTGTCACACTGCTCTTGCTCAACACAATGTCACGGATCTGCGCTACCTGTGCGGCCGTTAAGGCATCGCCCGAGGTCATAACAGTCAGATCGGCCCGACCTGACTGCAGAAAACAGAGACAATCCGCAAACCCCTTGGCCTTGACCAGTGTCTCGATCTCGTTTTCCGCGTTGAGATCCGCAAGGTTTCCGGTCAGCTGGCTGGTGTACTCCTTCTTTTCTTCCGTGGAGAGAGAAGCGGATTTCAGCGCTTTCTGAATGCTGTCCATGGCTTCATCGTGGGCTTTGGTCCGCTTGAGCCGCGCTTCCTCAAAGAACTTGGAGCCGCTGTTGTTTGCAACGCTCACAAGCTGAGCTTCGCCATAATTCTTGTTGGCACTGGAAACCGCCTCGGCTTCAGTCATCAGTTCATCCGTAACGGGAACGGTCTCCTGACTGACGGCAGAAACGTTGACTGCATCCTCTTCCAGCGTCACACCGGTGCGGGCATACTGCCAGTTCAGGTAAACGGCAATGACCAGTGCTGCTGCCAGCGTAATGGCTGTTGCCTTGCGGGTATTCTTCGAGATGGCTCTCATAGCTGTTTCCTCCTTATATTACATGATGCGTTATCCTTTGCGCTGTTCTACACAAATTCGATTGGCCGAAAGATCCAGCAGTGCCCGGACAAGCTCTGTGATACGGGCGGCGACCCGGACATCTCCCCCACCATCACAGACAACAGCCACACCGCAGACGGCAGGCAGATAGGTCGTTTCTTCCAGGGCGGAGCCATCCTCCAGCAGAACATGGGTCTCCTGGTTCTGCATCTGGCCGGACTGCGTATCCACAGCATAGATCGTTTCTTCCCCACTTTCCAGTGTCACCATCACAACGGTCTTTCCTGCCCCATCGAGCTGTTCGATCAGCTCTGTCAGCTGTGTTTCCAATTGCTCCCGGTAGGCAGTTTCTGAAACAGCAGCAGGACTGCCTGCATTTGCTGCGGTTTTTGCGGGGGTCGAGAATAATTCCGAGAATAAGATCAGCAGCATTGCCACCACACCCAGAATGATCGCGAGCTGGGTGCGGCTTTGCTTCTGGAGCAAACCGGCAAAGAGGCTCTGTTCCCTGCTCTTCATCCGGAAAGGTTCCCCTCCTTTGCTTCCTGTCCGCTGCTGCGGGCATCCAGTTCAGCCTGAATGGCATCTTCCAGCGTGCCCATGGATGTGGGCGAAAGATCCGGCACAGAAAAGGACTGAACTTCTGTCCGGAGCTGAGGGATGACCTGTAAAAGCACCACTAAAATATATAGTCCAGCCACGGCTTTTATGCACCGTCGGGCCCAGCTGTTTCCTGTGAGCCGGGCCAGCAGCTCTGCGCAGATACAGGCGGTGCAAAAGACCACGGCTGCGCTTTTCAATGTCTGCATCAAACGCCTCCCAGCATAAAAAGAAGTGCGGTTCCTGTTACGGCCAGCCCGAAAAAGAGTGCGATACAGGCCATCATACACCGGACAGCGGAAGCAAAACAGGCAAGCAGTGCCTGTCCACGGTTGTTTCCGGTCAGGCTGCACAGCGTCCCGCAGAGAACGATACATCCCAGATGTGCAAGCATCCCGAGATACAGTGGCAGAAACTCAGCCAATAAAATCAGGATAGCGGCCATTCCAAGGCCGCTTTTGAGCAATTGGATGCCTGCCAGAACAGCCTCGGAAGCATCGCTCAAACTCTGCCCCACAATGGGAATGGTGCCGGTGAGAAACTGTCCTGTGCGCAGCGCCGTTCGGTCAAGCTGTGCGGCAGAGATGCGCTGGAATCCCAACAGTGCGGCCAGCAGCTTTCCAGTAAGGGAAAGTCCCTTTTGCAGCAGTGTCCCTGCCGCTTTGCACAGGTTCCCCAGGCAGCTCTGTTCCGTGATGCAGCAAGCCATGCTCAATGCAAGGTAGCATTCCAGAATGGGCGGTACAAAGGCCGTCAGGGCCTGTGCCAGCAGACAAAGCAATGTCAGAAAAAAGCCGCTTGCGGCGGCCCCGGCACTTGTCTCACCGCCCATGATCAGAACACCGGAATAGACAGGAAGAAAACCGGAGAGAAAGCGGTTCCAGCTTTCGATCTGCGCGCACAGCTGCCGGGCAATTTCAAGCAATGGTTCCCACAGGAGGATCCCGCACCCACCGGCGCAGACAAGATCACACCAGCTGTGATCACCTTCCTCCCCCAGAAACAGACTGACTATGGCAGACAGGAGCAGAAACAACAGCAGTGCGGCATAACCGCGGATGCTTTCCCGCAGTGTCTGGAACAGCGAAGAAGTGCAAAAACTTTGCAGAACGCTCCACGGGTCTTCTGCTGCCTGCAAAGCATCCACAGGGCTTTGGTCGAGATAAGGCTGCCAGAGCTCTGCTCCCGGCAGCTGTGTGTGCAAACCGGCACTCTCTGCCGCAAAAGCTGTCGGGGCGCACAGGCAGAGGCTTGTTCCCACCAGCAGAAAAGCCCACCACTTCCAGTTCTTCATCTTGCAATGCTCCCAATCGTCTGCAGGATCTCTTCCAGCAAGGGCCACGCTGCTGCCAGTACAAGACACCGACCTGCCAGCCCAACACACCACCCTAAAGATTCTGCCCCGGCTTCCTCACATAGGGTGCGGGTATAATCTGTCAGCAGAACAATAGCCGCACTCCGTACAAGGCAGGAAAAAGCCCCGCTGTCAGCTTGTCCAGCCAGGCGTGCTATGCCGGAAAGTACTGTCCGGATGCTTGTCCCTGCCCGCACCAGCAGCACCAGCGCTGCCCCAAGGGAGAGCAGAAGTGCATAGGCGGGGGCCTGCTTTTCCAGAACCGCATAGAGCAGTGCCGCGAGCAGCGCAATGCCGAACACAGCCACGGCTGCACTCATAGTGCAAACAGCGACTTGATGGTAACGAACAGCACACTGATCTGTTTGACCAGGATGGACAGCACGACCACCAGACCGGCCAATGTCGTCATCATTGCCTGATCTTCCCGCCCGGAGCGGATCAGCAGTTGGTTCAGCACGGCAACAATGATGCCAATGGCCGCAATTTTGAAGATAAGGTCAATCTCCATCCGCGTCCTCTCCTTTTGAGCTGATTCATCCCAGCAGAATGGCAGCTGCAAGCCCGGCGGCCAGGCCCAGCTTGTGCGAAAGCATCGACTGCGTTCGGGCTGCAGCTTCACTTTCCTGCAAGGCTGCCTGAAACTGTGCCTGATACAATTCAAGCCGTCTGCACTCCTGCTCCGCTTCCAACCGCCCCAGGCCTGAAAAACATTCTGAGAAGCGGGTGCGTTCTTCTAAGGTCAGGGAGGGAAAGGGCTCCAGCGTTTGTAACGAAACCGTTTCTGGTGGAAGCTGCCCATCCTGTATCAGCTTCCGGCAGAGAAGATTCAGGTCACTGCGGCGGAAGGTGATTTCCTGATGCAGCGCTTCTAGCAGATCCAGCGTTTTGCGCAGGGCTTCCAGATGCGCCTGCGCCTGCTGATGAAAGCTGTCGCCTGCGCACCAGCCGCAGACGACAAAACAGCAGACACTCAACCAGCGCAGAGGGCTCATAGAAACCGCACCTCCCCGATGCAGCCGGGTGCTTGTCTGCCGGTCAGCCAGACGAGCACCTGCACCGCGCCGCGCTCCATCAGATATTTCACCTGTGGGCGCATGGTCGCCTCTTCGGGTGTGGCAGCATGAAGGGTGGCAACAAAATCCACCCCGCTGAACAGGCCCTGCTCCAGCGCTGTGACCTCATCCAGACCTCCCAGCTCATCCAGCAGGATCACCTGTGGCGAAAGGCTGCGCAATGCCATCTGCACTGCTTGTCCCTTGGGGAGCCCGGCAAGAACATCCAGCGCCTCGCCGTGTGTATTCCCGGCAAAGAGCTCCCGCCGTTCATCAATGACCGAAAGGATCTTCTGCTGTCGGACGAGCTCCCGGGCAATACTGCGCAGCAATGTGGTCTTGCCGCTGCCCGGCTCTCCAACAAGAAGCATCCCGATGAAATGCCCCCGCAATGCTGCGGTCAGTTCCTGTGGAAGCGGAACGGTCTTTTCCCGGGCAATGCGCAGGTTGACAGAGGTGAGCTCCTGCAGAACCGTGCCCTGTTCCGGGTTTTGCAAAAAACGCCCGCCAAGCCCTGCCCGACATCCATTTTCCAGTGTGACATAGCCCTGTGCGATCTCTGCCTGATGGGTATGGACTGAACCGCCGCAGAGGGTGAACAGGATCTCTTCCATCTGCAACGGGGTCAGCTGCAGCGTTTGCAGTGCGTTCAGTTCAGGTGCCAGCTGTGTCGGTGTGCAGCCGCACCCCTGCACCGTAAACTGTGGAGCACAGCCCAGCCGGAGGCGCAGCTCATGTACAGTTTCCGCATCTTTTGACGGGAGCTGCCCCAGCGGCCTTGCCAGCCATTGGGGCAAAGCCTGCACCACCTGATAATACTCGTCCATCTTCTGTTCTCCTTCCGTGTCCTTTGCCATCAATGTATGCACCGGCCCGGAGGTTAGAACCCGCAGGGCACAGAAAAGCCCGCACAGCATCCAAACTGTACGGGCTTTTTAGAACAGGTTTTCTGATTATTGCTGGGACTTATCCTCTGCGATCATAGCAAGGAACTCTGCTTCGGTCAGCACAGGCACACCCAGTGCCTGTGCTTTGGTCAGCTTGGAACCTGCAGCGGCACCAGCCACCACATACGCTGTTTTTTTGGAAACAGAACCGCTGGCTTTGCCGCCATTCTTTACGATGAGCGCCTCGGCTTCGCTGCGGGAGAGTGTTTCCAGTGTTCCGGTCACGACCAGCGTTTTCCCGGTGAGCTTATCGCCCTTGGGCTCCCCCTTCCACTGCATGTTCACACCGGCATCGGCCAGACGGTGCACCAGATCCGTGGTGCCGTCTTTGGCAAAGAATTCAGTCACGCTCTGGGCCATCACACCGCCAAAACCATCGATCTCGCCGATCTGCTCCTCGGTTGCTTCCCGGATGGCCTGCAGCGAACCAAAATGCTCTGCCAGCAATGCAGCGGCCTTATCGCCGATGTTGCGGATTCCAAACGCAAACATCAGCTTATCCAGATTGTTCTGCTTGGAAGCTTCGATCGCCTGCAGCAGATTGTTTGCGCTCTTTTCCTTGAACTTTTCCAGTGTGAGCAGCTGCTCTATTGTCAAGTCATAGAGATCTGCCGCAGAGTGTACCAGCCCTTTATCCACCAGCTGCGTGGCGACCATGGTGCCCAGACCGTCAATGTCCATGGCATCCCGGGATGCGAAGTGGATGATATTGCGGAGTGCCTGCGCAGGGCACTCCGGGTTGACACAGCGCAGGGCAGCTTCATCTTCCAGGTGCACCACCGGGGCACCGCAGGAGGGGCAGAATTCCGGCATCTGGTAGGGCTGTGCATCCGGTTCGTGGCGGGTCACACCGATGACCTCCGGAATGATATCACCCGCCTTGCGCACCTGAATGGTATCTCCGATACACAGACCCAGTTGACGGATAAAATCTTCATTGTGAAGGGTGGCACGGGAAACCGTGGTACCTGCCAGAAACACCGGGTCAAAGCAGGCAGTGGGAGTCAGAACGCCGGTGCGTCCCACGCCGACTTCAATACTGCGCAATGTGGTCTCCTTGACCTCGGGCGGATACTTGAACGCAATGGCCCAGCGCGGGAATTTGTTGGTGGATCCCAGCAGTTCCCGCTGTGCAAAGTTGTTCACCTTGATCACGGCACCGTCCATATCAAAATCCAGTGCGGCACGGTTCTGGCCGATCTGCTCGATCTCTGCAATGGCATCCTCGATATCGTGCACGATATGATAACGCGGAGAGACTGGCAGGCCCAGACTCTTGAGGTAGTCTAGGCTTTCGGCATGGCTGGTCAGCTCCCTGCCCCGCACCTGCTGAACGTTGAATACGAAGATGGACAACCCCCGGCTGCCGGTGATCTTAGAATCCTTCTGGCGCAAAGAGCCTGCGGCGGCATTGCGCGGATTTTTGAATGGTGCCGCACCCTGTAATTCCAGTTCCGCACAAAGGTGCTGGAAGGCATCGTGCGGCATGTAGACCTCGCCGCGCACTTCCAGATATTCCGGGGCATTTTTCAAAGTCTTTGGAATGCGCTTGATGGCCTTGACATTGGCTGTCACATCTTCACCCACCACGCCGTCACCGCGGGTGGAAGCACGCACTAGCACACCGTTTTCATATTCCAGGCTGCAGGAAAGGCCGTCGATCTTGATCTCGACGACATATTCTGGCTCGATCCCGGCTTCCCGCACCCGGCGGTCAAAATCGCGCAATTCATCGTAGGAAAACGCATCCAGCAGGCTTTCCATCTTTACAGCATGCGTCACCTTGGCAAAGCGCCCGCTGGGGGTACCACCCACTTTCTGGGTCGGGGAATTCGCAGTGACCAGCTGCGGGAATTCTGCCTCCAGTGCTTTCAGCTCCCGGGTCAAAGCGTCATATTCAAAATCCTCCAGCTCCGGGGCATCCTGATCATAGTATAAACGGTTGTTCCTTTCAATGATCACGCGCAGCTCTTCCGCGCGTTTGCGTGCCTGTTCCAGTTCCACGTTCGTTTACTCTCCTTTTCCCAATGCCAATACAGTAATTATACCATATTTCAAAAACAAAATACAGCCACAAAAGTGCCCCCCGGTGACCCGGGAGAGGACGCGCCGAATCCTGACAAGGCAGTCGCTTTATTTTGCCCAGGTGGGTTCCTCCGTGCCATCATAATCGAACAGGCCATCATTTTTCTCTTCCATGGCCTTGATCATGTGGTAGGTATACTCGTTGTACGGCGTGGGAATCCCAAGCTCCTTTCCCATCCGCATCAGAGCACCCGAAAACATATCGATCTCTGTGTGCCGTCCGGCATCCAGATCCTGCAGAGTGGAATAACGGGCCGTGGCAGGAACAGCGCATCCGTGGCTGACGGCATCTGCAATGCGCAGATCAATGCCCCGTGCAGTTGCAATGGCTTCCAGTTCCCGGCGCAGGCCATCGCTGATGGCTTTCATGTGGACGCTGTCCCGGTAACAGCCTACACCGGCCCCCAGAATCGCCTGCGGCAGATTGTTGCAGACGTTCAGCCGGAACTTGCTCCACATCTCTTCCTGAATGTGCTCCGTAACCCGGAAGTTGACCCCGGAATCCGTGAACAGTTCCCGCACTGCCTTGACACGTTCACTCTCAAACGGTGCCGACAGCTCACCATAGATCACGCCCAGTGTTGCATCCGGGTCAAAATGGTAACCGTCTGCTTCCTTATGTGATGCAACTTTGATGAAGGAATACAGCAGATGCTCTGCACCCACCTGTGCAGCGATCAACTCCTCGCTGTCCACACCGTTCATCAGACTCATCACAACGGTATTGCTGCCGACAGCAGTCTTGATGCTTTCCAGAGCTCCGGGCAGTGAGCCATATTTCAGTGCAACGACCAACAGGTCTACGCCCTGCGCTTCCTGCGGGGTCCAGACCTCCGGGCGGTAAACTGCTCCATTGATGACGCAGCCGCTTTCTTTCAGCTGCCGGGCACGGTCGCCTTCCGCTATCACACCCAGACGGATATTATCCTTTTTAGAAAGCCCCCAGATGATGTAAGAGCCCACCGCTCCAGCGCCCAAAATGGTAACAGATTGTATTTTCATGTTATGTTCCCCCTCTTTGATTTGTCCGATTCTATTGTAGCACGAATTCGATTTGCTGGAAAGAGAAATGAAAATGCGAAGCCACTTTTGCACATAGATTTTACAGCAATTAGATTGCAGCGGATGCTGATGTGCCGCGAGGCAGCGGATATGCTGGGCGCAACCTTCAAATTGACTGCAAACGGTGCCAAAGTGCTTTAAAGCAGAACACAAAAGCCCCTGGAGAACTTTTCACGGTTCTCCGGGGGCTGATTTTACGCGTTATAAAGCATAGATACGTCTGTTATTCTCAAATAGAAATCGTGTTGCACAGATTCTTTTGTACGAAAAATCTATCGCATCATCGCCTGTTCCTTTCCGCTTCTGTACAATTGATGCACAATCATCGAACCTCATTTTACGTTCCTGCGCGTTTATTTAATTCTATGTCGCAATCGTCCATCTTCCGAAAAAAATGTTGATTTTCCATCGACACATCAAAACTACATTTTGAATCCTTCATCCTCCGCCCATCGCTCCCATGGACTATTCGCACGCAAAAAAAAGAAAATACCCTGTAAAAACCGCCCGCAGGCAGCCTACAGGGTATTCTCCCATGAGCCCTACGTTATCCGCCAGAATATCATCCTGACAAGACTCCACCTTCAGGCTCCATTTTGATTACTTCCTGGCGTTGTTCTCCGCCCTCAGCCGTGCAAACAGTTCGTCTGCCTCAATGGCCTCCTTGGTGAAGGAGTTGTTCTTCCACCAGTTGATAATGGCCACCACAACGGTGATGAGGGTGCTGACCAGCTGCTGGAGCTGCTCGTTGTCGATGGGCAGCGGGCTCTTGTTGAATGCAGCCAGCAGACTGTTCAGCAGCGCCACGATCAGGCAGATGGTTCTCGCCCAGGTCGCGGCGCTTGCATTGGTGTATTTTTCCATTTTGAGATCCTCCTGTTCAGGCTATGTGGTCTTCCCGCAGCGGCAGTGCCGTCATCCGCTCGTACAGGTTCGTGCCGGTGCCGTTGCCCTTCAGTTCGTGGTACGCCTCGTATACAAGCCCCACGTTGGTCAGCCCTTCCGAGTCAACATACCCTTGCTGGATGTAGTACCGGCAGCTCTGATAGAGTCTGTCGTGGAGCAGAGCCTTCACCGCTTTTTTCAGTGCCTTCTGCTCCTGGATGGTGGCGTAGAACGCCTTTCCCGCCCATCCCAGTGCTGCCGCGATGATCAGGGAGACCACCTCGTTGAAATGGGTCACGATAAAGCTTTCCGTGGGGTTCACGCTCCCTTCACGCTTGTCAGACCCGCTTTTGCAATGATACTCGGGTAATCCTTGTAGACATGGTTCATGTCCACTACGCCGCTTACACCAGCCACATTGCCCTTGGAGCTGTACTGCCACATACCGTGCTTGCGGGTCGGCCGCTTGTTCCGGTAGTCCGCCAGCCATAGGTCAAAGTCGTTCAGCTGCCACATGTTCAGGTTGTAGTCGGCAAAGTTCGAGTAGGTGTACAGGATCGCGTACAGCCCCCACTTTTCAATCTCCCTGAGCTCCATTTTGACAAGTTTCGTCAACTCGGCTGCGGGCAGACCTTTCAGACGGGGGTCCTCCACGTCCATAGCAATGGGCAGCTCAAAGCTCTTTCCTTCCAGGCAGGTCTTGAGCAGGTTCAGCTCCTTCTTTGCCATGCATTCCGTTACCGCAACGGTGTAAGCATATACGCCAACTGGCAGTCCCACAGATTTTGCCCCGGCATAGTTCGCTTCAAAGCACGGATCGACGTAGAGCTGCCCGCTCTTGGTGGAAACTGCACGGATCATCACGCCACCTACTTTTCCGCTGGCCTTGACTTTTTTCCAGTCAATGGTTCCCTGCCAGCGGGAAACGTCGATGACATCAAGCATTTCCCTGCTCCTTCAGTTTCTCGGCCAGCTGGATGCACAGCTTTTCGTACTCCTCTTCGGTCAGGCTGTCATTGGCAAAGAAGATATCCAGCTTCTTCTGCATCCTGTCGGTCTTGCCGCGTTCGATCAGGCGTGCACAGGTGTTGTAGAGTTCCATTTTGAGTCCTTTCTGCTCACGTTCTGCATGAGCCATCTTAATGTAAAAAAAATCGCTCATCGGCATTCCTTTTCAGTGGGCCAATAAGCGAAACGATACAAATGGGCTGACCCGACTCTTATTCCTCCGGCGTAACCCCCAGCTCCAGCAGCGTCAGCCTATACTCCTGATCCACCATCAGGGTATCGGTGTCGGTCTGGGCACTTTGCAGGGCGGCCAGTGTTTCGGGCAGGGTGTCCACGGCTTTCTGTTTTGCCGCTGCCTTCTGCTGTGCCTCTTTCTGTGCAGCCAGCTCTTCGGCGGTCGGCGGCTGTGGCACTTCCCCGTATTCGTATACCTCATACTCCGCCCCGCATAGCCGGATGCCCCAGTAAGCTTCCCCGGGCTGTGCGTTTTGGTTGTGCGCGTTCACGGCAGCCTCGATCGCGCTGTAATCTGACAGGGTGCCGTCGGTCTCGGTCGGTATCGTGTACCCGGGGCGGATCGTTGCCTCTTCCATTTTGAAATCTCCTTTCCGGGTGCTCAGTTAATATAATTCTGGTCCATGAACCAGAACTTGACCGTTGTCACCAGCGTGTTCAGCGGCAGCACGATGCAGGGGCGCAGACCGTACGAGTCCTCTCTGTGGCAGCCTGCACTGTGGAAACCTCCGTCCGCATAAAACGTATACATATAGTTGCTGTTATGGGTTCGCTTGGAGCGTGTCCAGTATTCTTTATCTGCTTTTCGCTTGTCGGTGGCAGCAGTTGTGTAGTCGAAATAGTCCAGCTTTGCACCCTCCTGCGCCATCAGGCCATCAATGCCCTGCCAGGTATAAACACCCATCTCGACTGCGGAAAGCAAAAAGCACTTTCTCGAAAGGCCGTTTGAGCCGGAGGAAACATTGGCCGAGCTGTAATCCGCCTGCTTCACGTAGGGCAGATGCACGGTCATCAGGCTGTTTGCCACACTGGACTTGATATTTCCGCCCGGGTAGTTGACGCACCAGTTATCCAGTGCCCACCCTTCGTAACCGTAGATGTAGTTACTGCTATCGATCGCTGTTGAGCCTGCAATGTTTGTTCGCCAGAGCCATGCGCCGTTGGCCGTGCTGTCGTACAAACCGCCGCCCGGAACGCCCTTGTGGACCAGCGTATACCAGTAGGTATTCTTGCCGCTTGGGTCGCTGATGCCAAATTCAGTCCCCAGTGCAAAGGAGCTGATGGGATTGCCGCCGTCATAGAACTTCTTGGCTACGCCGTCCACGCCGATATAACCCTTGTGTACCTGCCTTGCGGTACCGCCCACGCCGGTGTAGATCTTGGAGACCGATTTGGCACTTCCGCCGATTCCGGTATAAATTGCCATGTTCTCGCCTCCTTAAGCGTACACCAGCAGGATAGAGCCGGTTGCAAGGCTGCTTCCCGCACCGGGGTCACTGGTTTGGGATGTAATGGTGTTGGTGTTCAGTTTGTTCCAACTGCCCCAAGAAGTAGATGCACCGTTTCTAACGTAGATTCCGCTATTTGTGAATGCAATTTCATGAGCATTGCCGCCAGATTGGTCACCCCATCCGCGAAGCCCAAGCAGATACGCATAGCCTCCGCCAATGTTTAAGCCGATTGCCTGGCTTTGCTTAAGCCCTCTGAATGCGATTCCTCCGTGGGGCGAATTCGGGAAATTATTATAGTTGTCCGGCGTTGTTGCAGTAGATCGATTATCCCCCTCATCTGCGAGATAATAATGTCCATGCCCGCTCGGTGGATAACTGCTCGGCTTTCCCGCTACATTGCCCCAGTTCGTAGGGTACACACTCGGCTTCCCGCTCACGCTGTCCCACGTAGAGGGAAACGTCTCCGGTTTATCCGTCACGGAATTCCAGTCCGTCTTGATGCTCTTGAACTTGTCGCCCACAGCCTTTGCATCTGCGGGTGCGCCGTCAATGGTCAGGGTCTTGTCGGTGTTCACCACCTTCTTGGCCGCTTCCACCAGTTGGCGGGCTTCGTCCTCGCTGGCCTTGGCGTTTCCTTCGCTGGTCTTCGCATTTTTCTCACTTGCCGCCGCCTTCCCTGCGCTTGCTTCAGCCTCCTTGGCCTTGGCAGTGCAGGTGGCTACGCTGGTTCCCATGCTGTCAGCGCTGGCTTTCGCGTTGACTTCACTGGTCTTGGCGTTGGCAGCACTGGTGGCAGCTTCCGTTTCGCTGCTCTTGGCGTTGGTCTCGCTGGTCTTCGCGTTGGTCTCCGAGGTCTTCGCCGCATTCTCGCTGGCTTTCGCATTCGTCTCGGATGCCTTTGCGTTGCCCGCACTGGCCTTGGCTGCATCCTCACTGGCTTTGGCGTTGGTTTCGCTGGTCTTTGCCGCACTGGCCGAACCTGCCGCCGCAGAAGCCGAACTTGCCGCAGCGTTCTGGCTTGCCCTGGCCGCATTCTCGCTGGCCTTCGCGTTGGTCTCGCTCACCTTGGCAGCATCCTGGCTTGCCTTTGCCGCATCCCGTGCCGCCTCGGCCTGACGGAGCAGCTCTTTGATGTTGGTGATGCTCTGATTCACAAAGTCCCGGGTCCACTCCATTGAGCTGGCGATGTATTCACGGACTTCCCGGCCGTAGATCGCCTTCCGGATGCCCGTAATGATCGCATCAAAATCCATTGATATTCTAAACCTCCTCCATTTTGAGCCCTTACGAACTGCTCAGGTTGCCCAGCAGCTGGTTCAGGAAACTGATGATCGCCTGTGCGATCGTCCATACGCTGTCCATGGCCTGCTTCTGCACCTGCTGTTTGGTCAGCTTCTCGGGGGTCAGACCAAAGGTGAACTGCTTCTCGTTGGGCGCGTCCAGCGGCAGCTTCAGCTTGGTGCACACCAGCCACTTGTCGATCTCGTGGGGGCTGGAGATGATGTGGGTCTTGATCAGAAATCCCAGTCGGTCGTTGCTTTCCCCGCTGTCCACCCGGTCGTAAGCGGTCAGGGTCATCACAGGCTCGATGTTCTGCTTGTACCCCTTCAGCTCGGTATGTGCTTCTTTGCGCAGGTTGTCGTTGTTCGTGTTACCGTCGATCTGGATGCACTTCTCGATGATGCCGTACTTTGCTTCTGCCGCCTCGTCCCGCACCGTTTCCGAGATCGCGCTCACGGTGGTCGTTTTGAAGATCCACCATCCGCTGGTGGTCGTCTGGGTGCCGTATGCAGTCACACGGGTCACCACGTCGCTGGACATCTGCTCCACATAGCTGAAATCCAGCAGGTTCACGCCATATTCAATGGTCTGTGTCGTGGTGGCATCTGTGTCCACAAGGTAATCGATGTACACCCGCCATACCGCAGTGCCGTTGTCTGCCCGCACGATCCGTGTCCGCAGGTATCCGTCATACTCTTCCAGCAAAAAGGTGTTCAGCAGGCTCCACTGGCTCTCGAACAGGGTTCCCTTGCTGGAGGTGTCGATGGTGCGCCCGGGCTGGATGTTCACCTTTCCGATGCCAAAGGTTCCATAAGGTCCCTGATAGTAGTCCTTCAGGGCCTGCGTTGCAAGGTAGAAGATGCTGTTGGAGGGCACGCTCGACCACTGCTCCAGCTGATTGTCAGTGGTCAGATAGTAGGTTCCGCCGTTCACCTTCGGCACAAATCGCTGGAGATATCCCAGCACGCCCTCGGCATACAGCTTGTAACTCAGGTCAAACAGCTTTTCCGTCTCGGTCACATAACCCAGCCAGATCGGTTTGCCGTCCTCTTCCACCACCAGCCACGTTTTCTCGTACTTCAGGGTGGTGTACACAGGGTTCTTGTAACTGCCGAATGCCGTGTTGATCTGGTATGGAATGGTCGCCTCAAAGCTGCCGAACTCGTTTTTGGCCAGGTTCAGCACCGGGTCTTCGAGGAATCGGTTGGAGACGCTTCCCTCTATCGTGTCGCCCTGGGAATCAAAGATGCACTCCCGGGTGTCCCACTGGAAGCCCAGAGCGCTCGTGCCGTTAAAGGTCTCCGTTTTCTTTGAGATGGTTCCCGCATAAACTCGATATCCGATGGTTTTCCCTCCTCTCTGCATCCATTTTGAAATTAACTCACAAACTTTCCCGTACTGTTATTTTCCTCTGTCACAAAACGTCATCTTCCTGCCAAGGGCTCCCCTACTAGGGGAGCTGGCGAGCGGAGCGAGACTGAAAGGTTTAATCCGTTCTCCCAGCGCAGCTGACTGAGAGATTCATCTGTCATAAGTACGCTGGCTGGTAATACAGGTTGAGCGTTCCCGCACCGGTCGTGGTGCTCGCCCGCACTTCGTACACGTCATATCGCAGATCGTTGTCGATCAGGCCGATGTCCACCTTTCCCATGCCCTCGTCCATCATTGGGCAGTACGAGGCCTCCTCTGCCGGAAGTCCCAGCTCTTTTGCCTTTTCGTAGGGGTAGGTCTGGCTCTTTGCCAGTGTAACCCCCACATAACCGCCACCGGTCCATTTTGCTTGCAGCAGGCTCGGTTTTTCGCTGGGCGGCATCCGGAAGGTCTTGCTCTGGAGTGCCTTGATGGGGATGTCCTTGCAGTAGGGCACGGCCAGATCGGTCTCAAGCCCAAAGGTATCCCACACCCAGTCCTCCTGAATGTTGTCGTACAGGAACTTGAACGGGTAAAGGCTGTAGGCAAAGGTCACGACGCTGTGTCCGTTCTTCTGCTTGATGCCCCCGTTCACCCAGACGCGCCCCAGATAAAAGAACGCCGGGTCATCCTCCAGCCGCACTCTGGTCTGTGCCGGGATCGAGTTGCTCTTTGCCAGCGCTCTGGAAAGATACTCCAGCGCTCCGGTTCCTACAGGGGTCGAAAGGTTCTGCCCCCGCCACTCGTCCGTGTCCAGATAAAACTCCCAGCTCCCCTCCCGGGCCTTGAACACCGGGTAACCCGTCAGGCTCTTGGAGAGGTAGGTGGTTCCGTCTCGTCCGGGTACGTCCACAGAGAGGATCTTCTCCACCGGGGGAGCCACCACAGGCCGGGAGACCGGGATCATCTTCCAGTCATCCCAGGTGTTCTTGTCACCAATGGTGATGGAATGGTACATGGCTCCTCCTTAACTCAGCATGTCGGCAGGCGGCTGGAAATCATAGGAGATGGTCAGCGTCACCCGTCCGTCGTTGCCGTTCTTGACGTTGCTGATCCAGCAGCGCCCTTTGTAGCTTCTCGTCTGCGCGGTGGAGAGCACGGTTCCGCCCAGCTCCATCCGCACCTCGCATTCTCTTCCCTGAATGATCCGCATCAGCCGGAAATAGGTGCTTGTCCAGTCACCTTCCCGGCTCGACCAGTCAGGGTAAAGCCGAATGCTCTGTTCCGTCTTGTCGGGGATGCCGCATCGCTCCCGCACATCGTCCATGGCGTGCCGTCCGTAGTCATCCCAGCTGGAATGAGGTACGCCGTCCGCCACATAATAAAAGTCCCAGCTTCCGGTCGAGTTCTGGAACACCCTCTTTCCCAGCGGAGCCTTTTCAGGCGTGCCGTGGTAGGAAGGAAAGTCCATCGTCTCGTACTTTTCCTCAAAGGCATTGACATGCAGGGGGTTCAGGGGGACCAGATTGAAGTCTCTCGTGCTGTATTCCCGGGAAGCCCCTGCATTGTCATATACCTTAAAAATAAGCCCCGCAAATGTGGGGATCTTTGAGGAAAGCGCCGGGTCAGTTGCGCTCCGTCCCATCATCGGTTGTTCCTCCGGTTGATCTTCCCCAGCCCCTCGTCCACGTCGTTGATGATCTCGCCCACCAGTTTCCGGCCGTTCATCTGGACCTTCATGTTGGCCACGGCCCGGGCAATGCTGTCGATGTGCTCGCCCAGTGCCTCCACGCTCTCCACGATGTCGGCGTTGGGGTTTGCCTTCTGGTCAGTCCTGTTGGCCTCTTCCTGCTGAGCCTTGGTCGCCTCGGCTCTGCGCACCACGTTGGCGGCAAGGCCTGCGGTGCGCTCTGCATTCAGGGCTACCGTGCCGTTCTGGAACAGGGTGTCATTCAGCCAGTCCACTCCATTTTGAACGTCGCTCATGTCCACTACAGGCTGGATGCTGGGTTCATACTCGAAGTCGTCGCTGGCAATGTCGCCCACCCGCTGGGCCAGATTCATCATGGTGGAAAGGGCCGTATCACTCACGTCCTGTACGCCCTGCACCACGGAGTCGGTCTCGTTGGTGATGCCCTGCGCTAAACCCAGGCTCAGGTATTCGCCAATGCCCGCCATCACGCGGCTGGGGGAATGGATGCCAAAGAAGTCGCAGAATCCGTCCACCACAGCACTGCCGAAGTCGCAGATGCCGTTCCACACTGCACCCGCCGCGCCGGTAATGCCCTGCCACAGGCCGGAGATCAGGTTTCCGCCCACGTCCACCAGACCCTTGAAGCCGTTGCTGATCCAGTCCCACAGGTGCGAGAAGGCATTTCCCAGCCAGTCAAAGAACCCGCTGAAGAAATCACCGATCTTGTCCCAGTTGGCGATCAGCAGTCCGCCGCCCACAACGGCCGCGCCAATGAGCCAGCCTTCGGGGCCAATGGAGCCCAGCACACTCACCAGAGTGCTGCCCAGTTCTCCCAGACCGCCCAGTAAGCCGCCGGAGCCGGTGATCATCTCGCCAATGCTGCCAAGGCCGTCCAGTGCTTCTCCCAGCAGTCCCGTTCCGCCCGTGGCAGAGCCCAGCAGACCGCCCATGTTGCCCAGGATGCTGCCAAGGTTCTTGGTCGCGCCGGTCACCTTGACCACCTGTCCCAGCACCTTCACGGTACCGCCGCCCTGTGCCAGCTTGTTGAAGGTCAGCATGGTCTTTCCCAGATTCATCATCGTCTGTCCGAACTCGCTGCCCATAAAGTCCAGCACGGTGGTAATGCCGCCGGTCACTGCCCCGCCCCAGTCACCGCTCACAAGGGCGGTAATGGTGCCCACAAGGTCGGTGATCACGTTGGTCACGCCGTCCTTGGTGGCCACGCCAAAGGCTCTGCTGAGCTTCGAGGCCATTTCCGGAGCGCTCTTCTGCACCTGTGCCCAGACGCTGTTGAAGCCCTCCTGAATGGGCCGCCAGTTCTTCGAGATGGAGTAGCCCAGCTGCATCATCATCCGCTTGCCGGAGTCGTCCAACTCAAAGGCATCCGCCAGATTTTCCGCAAAGCCCACAAAGCTGTACTGTTCGCTTTGCAGGTCGGCCAGTGCGTCCAGTGCGGTCTCGCTGTTCTTACCGAACCTCTTCACAGCCTCGTCGTACTTCAGCTGCTTGTTCGTTACCTTCTTCAGGCTGTAGCTCATGCTGTCCAGTGCACTGCCCACGCCGATGATGGCGGTCATGGTGCCCTGGGTGGCTGCTTTCCGTGCCTGGACGCTGTCGGCTCCGTACTGTTCGACGGCAGCTTTGTAAGCGTCCTCCCGGCCCGCAAGGTCGCCGTCGCCGTAGAGCTTGGCCAGCATGTTCTGCCGGTTGGTCACCAGCTTCTCTTGCTTTTCCAGGTAGGAGACCTTGCTGTCGTAGGCATCCAGCTGGGCCTGATTCAGCTCGCTGATGAGCTTCTGCTGTTCGGTCTGCGCTTCCAGATACTGCTGGTAGGCCGTCTGGGTCTTCTGGCTTGCCTCACCGAACTCGTTTTTGATGGCGATGTAGTCCTTCTCGGTGGCCAGCAGGATCTCCGCCTGGTTCTTGATCTTCCGGTTGATGTAGTCGATCTTCTTGTTGGACTTCTCGGTCACCTCGGCGCTGTCCTCGTACAGGGCGCTCCACAGCTCGTATTCGTCCTCCGCGGTCTTGGCATCGGTCTCGTACCGCTCCTGAATGACCTTCAGGATGCTGTCCTGCTTGCTTCTCTGAAGCTCCGCAAGGGTCTTCTGTTCGCTCAGCAGGGTGCCGTATGCGTCCTTGGTCTTGCTGTTGTTTGCGCCCACCCTGGCCAGCAGGGTGTCGTACTGCTCTTTGGCAATGGCCACCCGGTCGGTCTGGAGCTCGATCTCCTTTGTCAGGCTCTCGGTCTTTTTGGTGATAAGCTCTTCCACCGTGGCCGTGTCGCCGCCCGTCACTTCCCACAGCGCGTATTCGCCGGTGGCGTTGGACATCTCGGTCTTGTTGGCCTTCAACTGGTCGGAGAATGCACTTGCCAGAGTATCCGCCAGTGACTTGCCGGTCTTGGAGGCTTTAGACTTGGTGGTGCCGCTGCCCGCTCCGTCCAGTGCATCATCCACGGCGTTCTGGTAGTAGTCGGTCAGCACGCCAAAGGGGTTCAGCTTGCCCCATGTGCTGTCCACAGCATTCTTGATCTCCTCCACAGTGGAGGGGGTCTTGCTGCCGGGCTTCTTGATGCCGCTGTTGGAGGGGATCAGCACATTATCCTGCGCCGCCTGCTTTGCTGCATTCTGTGCGCCCTTCAGTCCATTTTGATAAATGGGGTTGCCCAGATGAAGCGAATCCATCTTCATGGCGTTGTACAGCCCAACCATGCTGTTCTGTACGGCAATGGTCGCCTCATCCAGAGCGGTGGTCATACCGTCTTTTACCGCAAGGGCCGCATTGTAAGAACTGTTCCGCAGTTCATCCTGTTTCGTCTTGTCGCCAATGCCCAGGATCGCGCCCTCAAGGATGTTCTCCGCATCGCTGGCCGCAACGTCACTGGGCGAATGAATGCCCCAGAAGGTGGTAAAGACGTTCCGGATGGCGGTGGCAGCGCTGTGCATGGCCGCTTTTGCCTGCGCCAGAATACTCTGGTTTTGCAGGCCTTCCACAACGCCCAGCATGACATATTCGCCGTTCTCGGCCATCACCTTGGAAGGCGAAGCAATACCAAAGAACGATTTGAACGCTTCAACGATCTTTCCGCCCAGCGATTTGATGCCGTTGATCGCCATGCCAACCGGCCGGTCATCCTCAAAGATCTCGCCGAACCAGTCAAAGATGCCCAGCGCCGCATCCTTCATGGCATTTCCGATGCCGCTGAACAGTTCGCTCCATGTTTCCGGAACACCAAGGAAACTCAAACCGTCTTTCGCCAGCTGCCAGCACTCCGGGATCACGGCACGGACAAGTGCGTCAAATGCCTCAACAATCGGCCCGGCACTGCTCTTGATCACCTCGCAGAGCATCGTCACCACGGTGGTCAGTGCTTCCTGAATATCCGGTGCAGCGTTGATGATGGCTTGACAGATCGGTCCTGCAAACATGGAAAGCACACCCATCGCCGCAGTCGCCAGCGCGATCACGCCAAGCGACTTTGCGAAGTTCCAGAATGCTTTTGCCAACAGTTCCAATCCAACCGCCAGCTGAGGCATTGCTGTCAGAAGAGCACCACCCAGCATGGTGATGAGCATTCCGTCCAGAAATACCTGTAACGCCTGCCCGACAGTTTCCGGGTCAGCATCGCCCAGCAGTTTAATGGCAGGGGCCAGGATCAGCAGCGCCGCGCTCATCTTGAGCATGGCGGAGCCCAGACCATCCAGTGCGGAAGCAACGCCGAATTTTGTGAATACGACTAACCCGCCAACCAGACTTCCCAGTCCGAGCAATGCGGAAATCCCGCCACGTAAAAGCTCACCAATGTCCAATGCCGCAAATTTCTCCACCGCCGCAGCCAGCACATACAGTGCACTTGCCGTCAGCAGGATTCCTGCGCCGGAACTCACGCCACCGGTGGACATGCTGGATGCGATCGTCAGCGCCGTCAATCCAGCCGCAACCTTGATCAACCCATCGATGGCCGCATCTCCCATCGCGGCAAACAGCCCCACGGCTCCTGCCAGTACGATGAGCGAAGACGACATCACGAAAATGGCCGCACCAGAGCCGAATTTCGTCTTGGCTGAGAAAGCCGACATGGTGGTCATCAGGAGCATCAGGGTCTTGATGCTGGTCATGGCTGCATCCAGCCGGACAAGCTGAATGTTCGCCAGACTGCTCACCGCCTGTGCTGCGATCCAGATGCCGCCAGCCATGGCTGCGATCGCGGCTCCATTTTGAAATCCGGTCGGGCCGATCACCTTGTTCACCGCAGCCAGAGCCGTGGCCATGGTGGTCAGCAGTCCGCCCAGCGAAACCACTGCCATACCGGCTTTTACCAGGCTGGTGAACTTGATCTCACTCAGGGGCTTCAGAGCGGTGGAAAGCACCTTGATGGCACCGCTCAGCGCCACCAGCTCTACTGCCGTTGAAAGGATCACTTTGTGGTTCATGGCCTTCTCGCCCACCACCAGCGCCAGAGAGAGCTGACGCATCGCCAGCATCATGGCAACGATGGACGCGGTCACAACGACCAGCGCTGAGACATTTGCTGCAATGTGACCTTTCTGCATGACCTCCATGATCCGGGAAAGCCCCTTGGTAATGGAGCCGATGGCAATGCCCAGTCCGATCAGCGCCGCAGCAGTGCCCCACAGGGTCGCCGCGTTCAGGGCGCTGGCTTTCAGGCTGTCAAATGCTTTCGTGAACCGCTTGGTGGTCGGCTCCAACAGCTTTGCCGAGATCGTCAGCAGGGTCACGAAACCAAAGACCGTACTGGCGATCTCCGTGAACTGGTCGGGATCGATCCGGCTCATCACGTACATGGCCCCGGCCAGGATCAGGATCGCGGTGGCCATGCCGGTCAGGGTCTTGGTGCTCTCGTTTTTCTGCCAGGTCTTGATGGCACGGGTCAGCTGCTTAAAGGTGCCGGAGATGGAGTTGAGCATTCCGGTCAGCGGGGTCTCCAGCATTTCTTTCAGGCTCTTGGTGGCTTTTGCCATCTGCCCGATGCTGAACGCCAGCAATCCCACGTCGATCAGGCTCATAAAACGGTAAACGTCCGTCCCGCTGATGGCATCAAAGCCCTCTTTCACCGCGGTAAAGAACTGTTTCACCGGGGCAAAGGCATCTCCCACCGAGCCGTTGATCTTGTTCATGCTGCGCTGGAAGGTGGAAGCAAACTCGCTTATGGATTTGCTCAGGTTCTTCGGCATGTCGATGAGGTTCTGCTGGAAGTCCTCCAGATTCGGCTTTGTCAGCCCCAGCACCTGCACCGCGTTCTCACCAAGGCCGCCCAGTTTGGAGAGCAGGGTCGAAATCGCCATGCCCAGCGCACCCAGGATGCCAATGCCTCCGCTTGCTGCGGTCCGGATCACGGAGCTCAATCCGTCAAAGGCCCGCCTGCCCACGGAGTACAAGGTGCCCAGTAAGCCGGTGCTCTTCTCTCCCTTTTCCAGGAAGGTGTCGATGTACTGTGCGATCTTCGTGTTTTTCAGCATGCTGCCCAGTGCATCCACGGGGCTCAGGAGCTTGGTCAGTGCCGTCCTGATGCCGCCCAGCTTCTCCCGCAGGGTGCCGCTTCCGGTGGCAACTTCGTAGATCGTCTCAAGGAAATCCCCCAGCCCGGCTCCCACGCTCAGCATCACCTGTGCCACAGGCTTCGCAGCGTTCGCCAGCAGCGAAAATGCTTCCTTGGCCACAGCGCCGATCTTGCTCAGGATCGTGGTAACGCCCTTCAGCACCGTGAACAGGCCCTTGAAGGTCTTCTTGATCTTCTCTGCGGTCTGGTCGGTGATGATGAGCTTCTGGGTCATCAGGTCGAGCCGTTCGGCAAAGCTGTAAATGCGCTCCCCGTCTGCGGGCGGAAAGATCTCGCTGAACGCCTCCTTCACAGGGGCCACAACTTTGCCAATGGCATCCATGATATTCCAGAAGCTCTGCACCAGATGCTCTCTGCCGGAAAGCTCGCTGATCTTCTGAGCGTACTCGTCCAGGTCCAGGGTTCCATTTTGAATCTCAGCGTTCAGCTTCGCAAAGGCTTCTGCATCCCGCTGGATGGTCTCCCGGTCATAGCCCTTTGCGGCCATCTCCTTGTCGCTCAGGGTCAGCAGCTTTTCGGCGCTTGCCTGTGCCTCGTCAAGGCTTGCTTTCAGCAGCTGGGCACTCACGCCGTTCTGCTGCAATGCCTTGGTAAAACTGCCCGTTTCGGTGATCTGGTCTTCGGTCACAGCGCCGCTTGCAAGGGCCACCTGCTGGAGGGTGTAGCTGTAGGCATCCGCCTGATCCCCCAGTCTGCCTTGAAGCTGTGCCCATCCGCTGTTCAGTCCGGCTTTCAGCCGTTCGTTCAGCGCATCGATGGACGGCACGAAAATGTCGTACAGCCGCTCCGAAAGCTCCGTCCAGGTTTCGGTGGCCTCTTCCTTGTTGCCAAAGAAGGTCTCGAATACGGCCATCCATTTTGAGCTGACCGCATCCTTGGTGGAATCAATTGCCTGCCCAAAACTGGTTGCCTGCTGGGCCGCCAGCGCCGCACGCTCTGCCAGCTCGCCGTATTGACCGCTCAGCTTCTCAAGGGCCTCGGAGCTGGTCATGCCCTTGTTCTTCTGGGTCATCTCGTAGGCCGCTTCCATCATGGAGGCGTACTTCTCAAAGGTCTTTTCCATGACCTTCGTGTTGGCCCACTTTTTGGAAAGGGAACTCTCAAAGGTGCCAATGGTCACCTCGCCCTTTTTCAGGGTGCCCAGCTCCACCGCTGTGTCAATGAGCTCCTGCTTCAGGGCCTTGGTGGCCGTACCCATCAGGTTCAGGCTCTTCCAGTCCTGAAGCTGCAAATGTCCGGCGCTGTAGCTCTGGGTCAGGTTCCGGATGGTGCTCTGGAACGCAAAGCCCGTTTTGCCCGCGTCTGCGGTGGCGTTGGCAATGCCCATGATCATGGGGATCATCTTGTCGATGTTGCCGCCCGCAGCCGTCATCTGGGAAAGAGCGCTGGTCATCTCACTGAAGCTGTAGCTGGTCTCGTCGGAGTACCACATCAGCTTGTTCAGGTAACCGTTGACCTGGTCAATGCTCTTGCCCGTGGCGTTCATGATGGTCTGAACGTTGGAGGTCTTTTCGGTGTACTTGTCCCAGCCGCTGGCCACCTGATCGATGGACAGGCTCTTGACCAGCTTCTCACCCGCGTCCACAAATTTGTTGGTGATGTTCACCAGTGCCGTGGTGGCCACGATGTTCAGGCTCGAGAACTTGGATTCCAGCCGGTCAAGGCTCGTCTGCATGGTGGCAAAGTCCACGTTCTCCGCGGCTGCGCCCAGCTTCTCAAAGCCCTTTTCCGCTCCCTTGAACTGGAGCTTCTCCATCAGCCGGTCAATGGTCGAGATGGTCTGTTTGGTATTTTTCTCAAAATTTGCGTTGTCAAACCGCATTTCAACAACGCGGCTGTCTACTTCCTGGCTCATTCTGTCCTCACCTCGCCCCATGCCCGTGCTGCGATCCGCTCAAAAATCGGCCGCATCGCAGGGTTGATATAATCCACGCCCTCTACGTATCCTCCGTTCCGTGTGCCGTGTCCGTATTGCAGGATCACCGCAATGGGCACGCCGTCCACGATGTTGGAGTTTCTCCATGTAATGGTGATGGTCTCTTTTCCCTTGGTCACCGTGTAGCTCCAGCTTGCCGCCGTCTTTCCCGTGTCCTTCGGGGTCGCCTTCGCAAGGGCCTCCACGCCCTCCTGTCCGTACCGGTCCAGCAGCTCATCCAGGCTCAGGTTCGAGCATCGCTTCAAAAATTTCCGGCTCTTCTTCCAGTCGCCCTTCTGGCGAAATACGATCACCTTCGGCATCTTACCCTCTCGTCTTCAGCCGGGCCTTTCTCTGCTCGTTCAGCATCCGCTGCTGGGCCATCCGGTCGCCCTTGCTCATCTTCTTCGCCGGTGCCTGGCTCTCCTGGCATACCCGGATCAGGGTCAATAATCGGTTCAAATGCCACTTCTCGCACTCTTTCGGAATGCCAAAGCTGAACATCTGGCAGTACAGCACCTCAGCCGTGGTCTCGGTCCCGCTTTTCCGGGGCGGTCGCTTTGGCCGGGGCTTTCCTGCGGTCTTTCGTTCGTTGGGTCTCGGCTCCCCGCTGAACCAGGTTGCGGTCATGGGGGCTTCCATATATTCGTTAATGGAACGGTACTGTTCCCGGGTCAGTCTGGCGTACACTTCGGGGTCTACCCCCTTGGTCACCGTCATGCAGCGGATGTAGTCCAACCATTGCTCCACGGTCAGCTTGTCCAGATTGCTCAGGAACGGGATGTTCCAGTTGCTTTCCCAATGAGCCAGGGAGAGCAGTGAATGTTCCAGCTTCAGGACCACGGCAGGCGTGTAAACAAATTCCTCTGTCTTTTCGTTCCACCGCTGTTGTCCCGGTATCGTAAGCGTCATCATTTGCTTTCTCTCCCTGGTATGTGTTCATTGAGGTGCCCTTCTCAGAGCACGCTCCATTTTGAATGTTCTTCTAAGCAGAGCTCGCCTCTTTGGGGGAGCTCCGCGACGCGCCGCCCTTTGGCGGACGGAGCGGTAAGAGGGGCATGTTACTGCTCCTCAGTGCCCTTCACGGGGGCTTCCAGCACCTTCAGGCCGGGCTGTGCGTTCACAGGGGCGGCCTTCTTGGTCTCCTCCTTCATGTCCTCCGGCAGGATGCCCTCAAAGAATGCGGCCGCTGCCTCGCCGTTGGAGGCCAGCTTGTAGTACAGGTCGCTGTAGGCCTGGGTGGACATAAAGTCCGCCAGCACCGCATCGTTCTTGATGAACTTCCGGCCATCCGGGCTCAGCACACCGTAGCTCTTGCAGATGATCTGCTTGAACAGCTTGGCAAGCTCCAGCTGGCTCTGGGCGGCAGTGATGCGGTTGATCATCTGCACAAGGCCGCCCTCGGTGGTCAGCTCCATCTCCATGATCTCGGCACGGGTCAGATTGAAGTAATAATCTTCCGTCCGTTCGGTACCGCCAAAGTCCACGGTGGTCATCGTCTTTTTCAGCATTTTTCTTCTCCTTTATTGTGTTCATTGATTCTTGGCTCCCCTATTAGGGGAGCTCCGCAAGGCGCTCGCCAAAGGCGAGACCGAAGCGGTGAGAGGTTTACGCCGCCTGAGCCTCGCTGTCGGTGATCAGCTTGATCAGCTCGTCGGGGGAAGGCAGGGTCGCCTCGGCGTTCTCGGTACCCCAGAGCTTGTCCTGAATGGCCTTCACGGTGGCAGGCTTCAGCTTGGAGCAGTCGATCTCCATGTGGCTGGTGGGGCGGTGGCCGGTCACGCTCACGGGGGAGGTGGTGCACTCCCAGCTGAAGGTGATGGCATCAGGGTTGTCGTTGATGGTGGCGTAGCTCTTCTCGCTGGGGGAAGCGGTGCTGTTCCACGCAATGTGGATCTTCTGGCCCACCTCGTCGTCAACGTCGTTGCCCACGGTGGTCACCCAGCTGAAACCAAAGCCCTGGCGCTTCTGCTGGCCGATGGAAACACCCGTTGCAACCTGTGCGGAACCGTCGCAGGGCTCCCACTCGGTGGGGTAGGTGTAGGCTTCGATGGTGTAGCCGTACTCCTCGGCAGAGCGCAGAGAAGCATACTTGATGTCGTCGGCGTAGAGTTTGGTCTCCTCAGCGCCGGAGGGGCTCTCGGTCACGGCGGTCAGGCCATTCCAGGCCACGCCCTTGTCGTAAGCGCCGGTGTTGTTCATGGGATACAGGACACCCATCTTGGTGCCCATCTCGTAAAACTTTTCGCCGACAGCGTCCCAAATCAGTCTGGACATATAGTTCCTCCTTAGATGTAGATCGTAAAAACGGTGTGGTATAATCCGTCCGAAACAAAAGAGCGGTCGTAGGTGCATTTTGGCAACACACTTACGGCCGCTTTGATCTTGCTGTCAGGGTCTTTGTCCATCACAGTCACCGTGTAGAACGGATGCTGGATGTAGACCCTGTTGTTTGCATGGTTGTTCCGGATCTTGGTTTCGCTGTACACGATGCAGGGATACTGGAGCTGGAATCCCGCTTTCGGCTGAAAATAGAGGTGGATCGACTTTCCGTTCTCCTTCAGCACTTCGCGCAGGAGCGTGTCAACCTTCAGCCGTGCTTCCATTCCAGAGCCCTCCCAAAGTCAGGATCAGGCGCGGGTATTGCACCTTCACGCTGGTCACCTGCCATTTCTGTCCCATGAACACCGCATACCGGAGATCGTAGAGATGGGCGTTTGCAAACGGGTCCGCCAGAACGCTCAACTGGTTTCCAACCGTGATGTCGGGGTTCACCTTGTCCCCCATCTGCATCTGCCGTCCAAACTCCAGCACATCCCCGTAATAGGTGCGTTCCGTCATCTTCTCGGTAAAAACGCTGGGGGCGGTCTCCTCCACCTCATCTGCAAATCCCAGCTTCCCGCAGTATCTCATCTCTTCTCACTCCATTTTGATTTGTTGTGGCTAACCTTGAAACCTGAAAAGATCAGGCCTCGTCCGCAGCCATGGTGCAGGGGGTGGGGGTGGTGCCGTCGGTCACAACCACACCGGCAGCCATCAGGGCCACAGGCAGGTAGGTCTTGTCGGCAGCCATCACGATCAGACGGCCCAGCTTAAAGGCCTCCTCCACGTCAGCCTTCTTGGCCTGAACCTTGTGGGCCTCGTCCTCGTACAGCTTCTTGTCGGTATGCAGGTAGGCAATGTAGTTTGCCACGTGCAGGTCATAACCGGTCTCGTAGATGGTGTTCAGCATATTCATATCCTTTCTCTTTAAGCAGCCCACTCAACAGCCATGGCGCTGAACGGGGTGGTCAGAGCGCCGGAGCAGCGGGTCTCGATCAGGTACTTCTGGGCGTTGAAGTCGATGTCGAAGTCGTCGAACATGGAAACAGCGCCGCCCTTGTCTGCGCCCACGGTGTAGTCGGCCAGGTTCACGATCAGGCAGACCAGGTCACCGCCCTTGGCACCCTTGCGGCCCTCCATCTCGGGGATGGTCACAATGTTCTTCACACGCAGCTTGCGGGCCAGAGCAGCCTCGTCAGCATACAGCGGGTGGCCGATGCCGTCCTCCAGCAGGAGCATCTCGGTCAGAGCGTCCTCGGTGGTGAACAGGGTGGGGGTGCCAGAGCCGCGGTACTCCTTGCGGCTGCGCAGGATCTGCTTGATCAGGGCCTTGTACTTGTCCTCCACGGTGGTCAGGCCGGTGGTCTTGCACTGGACCTTGATGGTAAACAGGTCGCTGTCGTTGAACACAGGGCGGATGCAGTTCTCATCGATCTTGTCCTCAGAAGCAGCCAGACGGCCGTCGCCCAGCAGGTAAGCCAGAGCCAGCTCACGGTTCAGCTTCAGGCGCATCTCCTGCTTCAGCCATGCCACAACGTCAAAGCTGGTAATGTCGATCACGTCGTCGCGGTCCAGCTTCTGCTTCTTGTACACGGTGGTGGGGCTGGTGGAGCGGCGCAGCAGGCCAAAGACCTCTTCCTTCTTGAAGTTGCCCTTGAAGTAACCCTTGGCGCGGGCATCCTCCTCGGTCAGGTCAGCAAACATGCTCTTGAACCGGCTGAAGGGAATGTGGTGCACAGCGCCCATGACCACACTCACCCAGTCGTCGGGCTTGTCGATGATGCGGGGCGTGGTGTCCAGCAGGTGATCCTCAGGGAACAGCCAGTCGATGTTGTCGATGCTGTGGGCCAGCTCGTCACTGTCCATGCCGGCATCCTCAAAGGCAGCCTTCATGGTGCCGTGGCTCTTTGCGGTCTTGACCACGTTGTTGATCTCTTCGATGCTGTGCTTCAGCACAGTTGCGTTGGTATCCTTGTCGAAAACATTCTGCTTCACGGTATCGTCCTCCTCACCGTCATCGTTGTCGCCGCCTTCCTGCTCTTCCAGGGCCAGGCCCACCAGAGCGTGGCAGCACTCTTTCTGCTCATCGGTCATGCTGTTGTAGACCTGTTCGAGCGTCTTGCCTTCGTTCTTTTCATCCGCCATTTTGGCTTCCTCCTGTGTTGCTTCATCGTTGGTCACGGCATCGCCGCTGTCCGCACTGTGTGTAAGGTCTTCCAGCGGGTTGCCCTCGGGGTCCATGCCGTGGGTCAGGCTCAGGCCGTCCTCGTTATAGATAAAGGCCTCGCCGCCCTCGTAGTCCTCATCGGCGCTGTGCTTCACCACCTCGTCGATCAGGGCACCCGGGTTGCATCCGGCCAGCACCAGGCTCACTTCCCGGATAAAGCCGTGCTTCACGGTGCTGCCCACCTTCTTCAGGCCATTGGCAAAGATGGAAAAGGCGCTCAGGTCGCCGCTCTCCACGCACTGTCTTGCGGTCTTGCCGGTGTCGGTGTCGTTGAATTTGGCATAGCAGTACACGCCGCCGGGCCGGTTTTCCAGCAGGCAGTGGCCGATCACGTTGTCCACGTTGGAGTGGTCGTGGTTGTACACCATGGGCACAACCTTGCCGCTGCACTCCTTAAAGGCATCCTGCGCGATCACCAGCCCGTCATAGCACCGGACGTTCGCTTTCGTCGCCCAGCCGCTGCAATCGTAGTCAAAATTAACCATTTTGATTTGCAATACTCCTCTCTACGGCATCCCGCCCTGCCGTGATTGTTTTGTTCTGCGCCGCAATTTCCTCACTGCTCTGGCTGATGTTTGCATTCCGCAGTTCATCTGCCTTGGGGTCCTTGCTGGGTTTCATGCCAATGGCCTGCCTGAACTCGTTGGAGGTCATGATCTCGTTGCGGGTAAACTTGTCGGCCATTTCGGCAACGGCGGAAACAGGGGTCAGCTTGAACGGGTCACGGAAGTACATTACGGATTCCCGGTTTGCCCGGTCGTCCTCGGTCAGGAACTTCCGCCGGATCTCGTCTACGGCAGCCGCCACAATGGGTTCGATGGTGCGGTTCTCGTAGTTGGTCATCACAGCATCGGAAGCAGTACCGTTCATGATCTCCGGGGTGATACCCAACTGGCTGTATGCCATGTTGGTCAGGTATTCCACGGTCTTCAGAAGGTTGTTTTCGAGGCTGCGGTTCAGCTGCGTGATATGCTCCGTGCCATCGGTGTAGGCAATGCCGTATTTGGAACCGGCGAGCTGCTGTTCGATCTGTGCCCGCCGTTCTTCGGCCTGTTTCCTCCGGGTCTCGCCCTTCACAACGTAGGGCAGCTGGATGATCAGGTCGAGTTTGCCGCTGCCCACCTGCTCGTCGATCACGTCCATCAGGTTCAGTTTCCGGATCAGGCGCTGCACCGTGCCGTTGGGCTCGTTCATCACGGCATAGAACGGGTTCTCCACCAGGGCCACCTGTGTCTTCGGCAGGGTGATCTCCTCTTTCCGTCCGGTCCGGTCGTTGTACACTTCCAGCCGCACGTCGTCCGGGTACCATTCCAGCACCCTTCCCACCCGCATGGATTCGATCTGGGTCTTACCGGTCTTTCCGTCGTAGTCCACGTCAATGGGCACCAGCGCAATGCATCCCTCATCCAGCATGGAAAGGAACATGTCATATCGCAGTGCCCGGCCCGTCTGGTCCTTGTTGCCGGAAAGGTTCAGGCAAGAATTAAGGCCCGAATCAACGGTTTCGTCGTAGCGTCCGTTTTCATCGAGCCTTACATGATTGATGGTAATTGCCGCCGCATCCATGGCAATGCGGGTGTTGATGGCCGTCACGATCGTCCGGTCGTTGCTTCGGTTCAGCCTTACCCGGTCAGGCCGGTAGCTGTATCCTTCGCCGCTTCTTCCGGGGGGATCCCTGTTCAAAAACGCATTCCAGGCGTGTCTCAGTCTGGAGCCAAAGGTTTGTGATGCCATTTTGATTTCCTCCAGACCTTAACTGTCTTTCTTGTCGTCGTCTTTCTTGTCATCGTCTTTCTTCTGTTGGTTTCCGCCAGCGCTTCCGCTCACAATGGCGTTCGCCAGTTTAGGGTTCTTGAGTTCCTTCGTGATGAACTGTTTTGCTGCGTAGCTCATAGCACCGGAAGCGGCCTTGGTCAAAAACTGCTGGGAAGCATTCGTCATCACGGTCTTCACAAAGCTCTGCCCGCTGTATACGTCCTTCCGCAGCTGCTTCACGTCCTTTTGGAGCTGGAGCCGCTCTTTCTCGGCTTTCAGTTCCTTGTTGGGGTCGTCCGCCCGGATGTTGGTCTGCCCCTGAAGGTCCCGGTACTGCTTTTCCATTTGCAGCCGGTTGATCCGTGCCCGCAGCTCCTCGTCGGAGTAATCCTCCGCATTTTTCCCGGTTCGCTTGGGTGCATACTCTGTCTTGGGCTTCTGCGCATCCTCACCGGCGTTCCCGTCCCCGGCATAGTGCTTCCTGCCTGCGGCCGTCAGGGTACCATCCTTGTTCTGGTATCGCCGCACGCCCCACTTCATGCCCTTGATGCCCCAGTGGTATAGCTCGTCTTTGTATACCTGCATGTTTATCTCATCACCTCACTTTGCTTTCCGCACATAAGCTCCCGGAACAAACATGCTCTTTCGCCATCCTGCTTTCTGGTAGGCCTTGTTCTCGGTTTTGTTGTTCGGCTTTTTCTTGAAGTCCATCTGCTTTCCCAAAAGTCTGCTCACAGTCTGGAAGCCCTTCTGTACGGCACGTTTCCGTCTCGTCGCGGCCATTTTCTTGTTGTAGCGCTTCTTTGCTTCCTTCATCTGCTCCTTCTTTTCTTTCGGAGTTTCATTCAGGGCTTTCTCTTTCCGGTATTTATCGTCCCGGAGCTTCGCGGAGGTCTCTGCGCTCACATATTTCTTGCGCGTCTGCAACTTTCCGTCCTTATCGGTATACTGTTCCGTTGCAGTCCAGGCAATTCGCCCGTTCGGATGCTTCTCCTTGCCGTACTCACCGGTCAGCTTTTTCTTTCCGCTCCGGATGTAGGCGGCATAGTCCTCCTTCGAGTAGAAATACCGGTAAACATTGTGTCCATCCTTCGTCCCGGTCGGGACACGGGCATAATATTTGTGACTTTTTCGCTCTTTCCCCTTGAGACCGTGCTCAAGATAATTCCAGTAGTCGTTCATAACCCCTCCTGTTATAATTTTCGACAGAAGTTCCATGTTTCTTATTGCCTTTTTCCGCACTTATGTTATACTCAGGCTATAGAAGCAAAAGGAGCTGCCGCCCATGTTTACTTGTCATTGTCCGAACTGCGGTCAAGAATTGGCCATCCCGCGGTGGCTACCGCGTACGGTTACCTGCGAGAACTGCCATACAAAAAGTATCGTGCCCTACGATCAGGACCCCGACTTCAATAAATACAATGCCATTGCGAAGAGCAAAGTAAAACTGAACGATTTCAGAACGGCCCATCCCGGATTTACTAAGGGAATTGGAATCGCAGGTATCGTTGCCCTTGCCGCAGGAACATTTTATTTAAGCCTGAAGGGTGACAATACTTCCCTTCCGCAACTCACAGAATCCACGAACGAATTGCCTGAAGACCAGAATCACTCACTGTCCATAAATGCAGGTCAGGATGATTCTATAGCGGCAGATACAGATCAGGATGATTCCATGTCTGCAAAGGTTCTTTCCGAATCAAAAGAATCCGAGATGGATCACCGGAAATATGCACCTCGCAATCCGGACGACTATGAAACCGTCATGTATTCGCTTGGCATGATCATGGTTCATCTCCATGAAGGTTGTCATCCGTCTCAAGAGAAGATTGACGAGTTCAAAGAGCAGACCGGAGAAGACCTTCCTCTGGATATGACATTCCGAAGTCCGCATGATCAACCATATCAAGTAAAGAAAACCTGAAAGGAGCGTCGTTATGAAAAACTACTGTATCAACTGTGGTCGTGATCTTTGCAACGCCCCCTACACAGCACCATGGGAAGATGGCGATAATGAGGAAGGCTATTGGACCTGCCCTTCCTGCCACACCCAAAATATTGACTGGGCTTCCGCAGATGACGATGATTGACCATCCATTTTGATTTTCGCACAAAACAAGAAACCGCCAGTGTATTACGGAACGTAACGTAGTACACTGGCGGTTCTGTTTTACTCAAACGCATCCCGGTTCTGTTTCCATGCCACGTAAGCATCCATCATGGCAGCCACGGCATCGATCTTCTGATCCTGCCGCTGTTTGTAGAGCTTCCGGTTGCCGTTGGTGTCCACCAGCGTAATGCAGTTGCCCATGGCAAATTGCATCAGCTGTTCGTCAAACAGCAGCTTCCGCTGTTCGCTCAGCTTTTTCAGCTCACCCAGCGGCACGCTTTCGGTCTTTGCGCCCTGGATCACTTTCACAACGCCAAAGGTGCTGTTTTCATCGCCCCAGCGCTTCACGAACTCCTGTGCGTTGTAGGGGTCGTAGCCAAACGCCCGTACGTCGTACTCGTTCTCCATGATAAAATTGTCCAGGTCATCGTACACCTGCATCATGTCCAGAACCGTGCCGTCAAACACGAACAGGGTCCCTTCCCGCATGAATTCCTCATACTGCTGCCGTCTCGAAGCCGGAAGCTGGCTGAGGGTGTAGGATGTGATGTAGTCCCGCGTCTTGACCCCGAAATATCCGTTGGGCAGCGGAAACAGGAAAGTAAAGGCGCAGAAGTCGTCGCCCATGGAAAGATCCGCGCCCATGGCACAGGGCATCTGCCAGAAGCTTCTTTTCCTGTGGCACAGGGTCTCCTCGTAGGGGAAGAAATAGGTGTAACCCTCCATGGGCAGGTTGAAGCGCTTGGCCAGAATATCGTTCCGGGCGCTGGGGGATTTCTCCGCACGCTCCACGTCCAACTGGTAGGTCTCGTAGCTCACGGTCTTACCCAGGTTCGGGTTGGCCTTCAGCCACATCTCCGGCTGGCCCACTTCCTCAATGGAATCCAGCTTGTAGTACCAGATGGACACATGTGGGTTGACGTACTCCCCTTTCAGGATGCTCATCAACTCCATTTTGATGTCGTCGCCGCAGCCGTTGCGCACCGTGCCCTCGGAGGAAGCCGCCACGATGAGGTAATTCTCGTTCTTGGCCGCGCCCTGCTCAATGGCACCAATGGGGTCTTCCCGGATGTCGCAGGAGAGCCACTCGTCCACGGTCGCCACAGTGTCGCGCCGTCCTTGCAGCTTCTCAATGGTCATCGGGCGCACTTCCAGCAGGCTGTTGGTCAAAAAGTTCTCGATGCCCTTCTTGGTGGAAGCCATCTTCACCCGGTCTGCCTTGGAGCCGGTGGTGTTTTGCAGGCTGCCCTCGGTCATAAACTGGAACACCGGCCCCTTTGCCCGCGCCAATGCGGTGCGGAAGGGTGCCAGCACCTCCTCGGCCTGTTTCATGGTCGGAGCGGTGGTCAACTGCTGGGTCGTGGTGGTGTACGCCGTCAGGAAGTACGCCTGCAAAAATTCCAGATACATGGTCTTCGCGGCCGATCGGGTAATGATGAGGTATTGCTTTGTCACCAGCCGCTTTTTCAGTCGCCGGGTCTCGTAGTGTCCGCCGCCTCCGCGCTCGTTCGGCACAAAGACGCTTCGTTCCACAAAGTAGTACCACCCAAAGATCTCTTCGGCCCATAGCTTGAAACTGTCCAGCAGCTTCACGTCGGTGCCGTCGGTCAGGGTCAGCTCATCCTCGCAAAAAGAGATAAAGCCGTTCACTGCCTTGTCGTCATAGTAGATGCCCGGGTTGGCGATCAGGTCGTCGATTCGCTCCATCTCCATGGCAATTTCCCGGCATACGGGTATTTCGCTACGCATCACGGCCTCCCGAAAACGGCCGTAGTAGATCGGCGTGGCCGTGTTCGATAATGCCATTTTGGTTCCTCGTCTTGCTCCGTTTCACTCATTCAGGCTTTGGGCCGGTAAAAGGGCTTGTCCAGGGTATAAAAGCATCGGATATCATCCGGGCATTCGCATGTTCCCTGTCGGGCGCATCCGTTGCAGATATCCTGCGTTACCCGTCCAAACCAGTCCTTTTTCTCCGGTGTCTCCATCCAGTGCTCCACCCATCGTGCTGCTACTGTCCGTCCCATGTGTTGTCGTGCTCCACGTTCAGCCGCCATTCCATCTCGGAGGCGGTATTCTTCAGTGCTTCCATGGTGGTGCTGCTCTGGGGTGGGTCAAAGCCCAGCAGCCGTACCTTCACAGCCACGTAAGCCTTCACGGCTTCCACCTTCACCGGGTCGGCAACGAACTCCGTCCATTCGTTTTCTTTCCCGGAAATGGCGTACCCCTCGCCGGGCCCCACGCCCATCTGCACCAGTGCAAACAGCGCCATGTTGATGTACATGATGATGTCCGCATCAAAGTCGGTGCACTCCTCGGCAATGCCCAGCAGCTTCTTTACGCTCGTCAGGATCGAATTCATTTTGATTCCTCCTCGGCATCGCTGTCGTCGCCCATGATGTAACTCATCATGGCATAATACCAGTCCTTGTGCGCCTGCGCCATCAGCTCAAGCTCTGCCAGGTGACGGGATGCTCCGTCCTTCCCCATGGCCGCTTCTTTCTGTGCACTCTCCTCGACCAGCTTGGCCAGCTTCCCCGCATCGATCGCCACTTGACCAGGCTTCAGCAAAACGAGGTCTCCCTCAGCACTCGGAGCAGCGTTTTGTGCGGTCACAGCATGATTCTCATCCATCCGCGGGACAATCTTCATCCCATCAAACGTGATATCCCCGGCCCGTGTTGCCCGCACCTGCTGCCCATCCACATTCGTGGCCAAAGCATTATCAAAGTCGAAGCCTCTGTTCCGTGGTACAGCCGTATAGCCCTGCTGGAGCCCTGCTTCCGCAATGCCCACGTTCGCCCAGAGCAGTGCCTCGTCCAGCTTGGTCAGCGCCAGGCTTCTCGCGCGGCTCGGTGCAAGGTGCTGGAGCATCGCCTCCGCCTCTTCCAGCTTCCGCCGCAGCCCCATGGCGTAGTCCTGCTCTCTCCGGTTAAATGCTTTTTTCTGGTACATACTCATTTCCTCCATGGGCAGGTGTCGCCCGGTCTTCTTTCTCCGTCCGGCAGCTTCGGGCCCTTTCCCGTTCCATAATGGATCACCTTGTGCGTTGCCGCCGAAACACAAATGGCGTTCTCCGGATCAAGCAGCTTTTCACACTTGTCAGGATGCTTTCCATCTTGATTTTTCCTTATTTATACTGATACTTAACCCATGGATCATCAGGGAGTACTGACGATTCGTCCAACTTAAATCCGGATTTCTCGGCAATTTTTATAGATCCAGCATTATCTTTTCTGGCCCACCAGACAATTTGGTCGTATTCGTCTTTATGTGCGTCCAGCCATTTCATGCCTTTTTCGGCTACTTTTGAGCAATAGCCCTTGTTCCGATACTTACTTCCAGCTCTCGTTCCAATAGAGACCGCTACTCCTTTTTCATCGCCAATGATGTCAAAAAAAGAAATAGGCACATCCCCTGATTTTTCAACAAAGCGTTTTACGTATGCATACCCATCCTCGGCTCTTTCCTGATAAACATCCCCATCAAGGTTGAGGAGTTCTTTGTCTTTTCGCGACATTGTTTTTACAATTTCGTTTACAGCATCCATGTTTTTGTTTACATCCATGGCACGCTTCCGCGCTTTCCCCGCACTCGTCAATGTTCCATCCGGGTTCTGGAACCGGCGCACGCCCCACTTTTGGCCCTTGATGCCATGGTGATAAATATAAGCGCTCATTTTTATTTCCTCCATGGGCAGGTGTCGCCCGGCTTCCGTTCACCATCCAGCATATTCTTATTTTGACCGGTGCCGTAATGGATCGCCTTGTGCGTTGCCGCCGAAACACAAATGGCGTTCTCCGGGTCAAGCAGCTTTTCACTGTGCTGGAGAACGTCATCTTTTGTTATGGGGTTTATGTGGTGGATCGAGATCCTCGGTCGGATCGGCTTTCCGTCCCGCAGCACCCAGTCTGTGATCGGATGGTCTTTGCACCCCAGGTCACAACCCATGTCCCGGGCAATGATCCTGTCCCTGAACTGCCGCCACTCTCTCGATTGGTAGAAGTCCTGGTTCAGCCATCGGTCAAACCCAAAGGTATCTCTCCCCACTTCCCCGTGCAGCTGTAAATACTCCAGCCTCTCCTCGTATGTCGGCAGCGTGCAAAGTTCCGTGTAGCTTTTCATGCAAACAGCTCCAGTATCTCGCAGAATGCAATAGCCCCAGACAGTACCCCGAGAGCATACAGCATGGTCGTACTTACAGCATTTTCGGGGTGCTTTCCGAAATACACCGCCAGCATAAAGATTGTAAAAGCCGCAAACCACAGCACAGCTAATGCCATCTTATAATTCATCATTTCATCAACTCACCTCAGTAGACCCTTCTGCTGTAATGCCGCATACAGAATCAGCATTCCGCACCATAGCAGCACAGGCATCCCAAAGTGTGCAAAGAGTTCCATTGCATAACTCTGCGTGTGTTTTTCTGCCCACTCTGCAAAAAACACCGAGCCAAAAATGATTATTACGAGCCAGAACATAGCAAATGCCAATTCAGTTAAAGTCATACTCGTCATCCTCTCCCAGGCCGTTGTATTTCTTCATAGCAGCAATGACCTTTCCGTACATCTCCTCATAGCGCTTTGCATTCTGTAGTGTCTCGGTCTTTGCCCGCAGCAGCTTGTTTTCCTCTTCCAGCTTTGTTTTCTCCAACTCGTTCTTAGAGGTCGCCAGCTTCAGAAAATGGGTCGTCTCAGCGCTGGATGCCGTACCTTCCAGCAGTCGTTTCTCAACCAGCTTCATCGCCAGGTTGATCATATAGTTTTCTTGTGCTTCCGGGGTGCTTGCAGGCCGCGAAGTTGCAGCCGACATTTCACCCGGAGCAGACTTCTTAGGTTTCATTGCAATAACCTCGTTTCACATTCCTATTTTGCTTTTGCAAGGGTTCATGGGAGTCGCAGTAGTACCAGTTAAGCCTGTCTCATTTGAAAGGAGAAGAAAAAGCAGATCATGCCCAATGGAGGTTGAACATCACGAAAGCCCTGAACCCAAATATATAGGAGGATACTACTCCCATGAGCCCTTGCAAAAACCGCCGAAGCCCCGGTCTACACCCCAGAACCTCGGCGATTATGTTCCGTTTCGACTTAACTGCGCATACAAATGCACTTATACTTATCTCGGAGGTTGACCTGTAACTCATTTGAATCGTTCATTCTACTAAGAAAGGTGGTGATATAGAATGGACGATATAATTCGGATTGATAAAGTCACTTACGATGACTTTACCAAGGTCAAATTTGCTCCTGTATCTCGTGAAGAGATCTTGGAGAATATTACGAAGACTCTCCTGTGGATTGCAGATAAGTGCAAAAAGCTGGAGTTAGATCGAACCGTATAAAATGTAAAAACGTCAGTACCTACACACCACGTGGATACTGGCGTTTTTTCTTCTTAAAGCCCAAATATCAATTTTCCCTCCGGGGAAATATCAAAGACCGGCGCGATTTGAGAGGGGGTGTCGATTTTGAGACCCCCTCCCTATGGTTTACGCGGTTTGGCCGAGCGTGTCCTCGTCGGGCACGGTGATCTTGAGCTTCTTGTAGATGTTTATCGGGTCGGCAGCAACGATTTTGTCAATTGCCTTCTCAATTTCGTAGGCATTTTCGTTGTCCGTGAACTGTGAGGAGGTCTCGGCGATCCTCATAAGCAACCCGGAAGAGTTGTAGCCGTGCTCGATATCATACTGATACCACTTCTCGAACTCCTCGTACGGACTGTACGGGTTGTCAAAGGTGGTGAGAAAGCATCGAACCATTATTCAAAGCCTCTTTCTTAATTGATTGTTATTTGTTGAGCGCGCTGTAAACCGTGGACTCCGGAACACCGCAGGCCTTGGCGATTTCAGCATAAGAATAACCGCTTTTCAGCATTGCGTTTGCTTTGGACATCTTTGCAGAAGTCATAACAGCAACATTTTTCGGCATTGCACGTTTTACAATTTCGTCAGAATCAGACGAATTAAGGAATTTCGTCAACATATTGTCGGAAATTGCGCCAGCCTGAACAGCTTCCCATTCCCTGTCCGTGAAGGTAACCTTGGACTTGCGTCCGCTTGCGCCAACAGAATCGCGAGCGCGCTGCATCTCAACAGAAGAGATCTTCTTGATTTCTTTCTTGTCGATTGTAGGATCAAGTCCCTGTTCCTGAATCTTCGCCTTAATATTAGCATTCGCAATCAGCATTGCTTTGCGTTCCTTAGGCTTGTTAGCGATCATGTTGTTGTACTTCTCTTTCAGGGATGCAACCTCAGGCGCATAGGTCTTGGCCGCTTCAGGGTTACGCTGGATGCCCTTCATATTGACCGCCTCTTTGCGCGCTTGGTTGGCCATGGCCTTCAGCTTGTTGGAGAAGTCCGCATACAGGTTCTCTTGGATGGTGCCAGAAGATAGCGTACGTGCATCCTTTGTTTCGGAGATCAGACTGACTGTGTCCTCGGCCTTACGTTCCTTACCCGTCTTAGGGTCAGTGAAGGTACGTCCACTTTCTTTGTAGATGTATTCACCAGTTTCTTTATCGACTCGGATGCTACCACGGCGCTCAGGTACACGAACCGTCTGCTTACGGCGAGACAGGAGTGTGGACGCGCCGCCATAGTGCGTAGCGCCTTCCTCGTCCACACGAATCTGCCACTTCTGCTTCAGCTCGGGGATACCATTTTCACGCTCAGAGCGCTTGTAGTCCAGCTTATGTTTTTCTGCATCGATAACGACCATGGAGTGCTTAACCGCACGTGCAAGCTCGTCCTCATCGGCACCTCGCAACGTCATATCGGTGATGAGGTTGGAAATCACGCCCATTTCGCGCTGCTTTTCCTCTTTCTTCATCAGCCTGACATTGTTCGGATTACCCTCAGGAACTGCATAAGCTGTCTTGGGGTCAAATCCTTCCAGTGCTTTCAGCGCACGGGTGGACTTGATGTTGACCTTGTCGGTAACAGGGATTACCATAACCGTGTCGCCATCGAAGTCTGCACCCGAAAGCTGCTCTGCAACCTTTGCATTGATGCCGATTGCGTCCTGAATTGCACCTAGATTCCGCTTGCCGCTGACATTCTTGTTGTTGACGGTCACGATGGGAATCTCAAAGGTACCTGCATGAGGATAACGGATTAGTGCAAGCCTGGTGCCATTCTCATAAGTGGGGCAATAAGCCTCTGTCTCCTTGATCTTATTGATCGGCAGGATAACCTTCGTGGACTGGCCCGGGAAAGCAGAAGCCTTCAGGGTCATGGACGTTCCTTCGACCGTATCAGCAAAATCGTTAAGCAGTTTCTTCTTGACCGTAGGATTATCGTACCGCATGATTTCATCATATTGGGCTTTATAATCCGCAACAGTAAGGTTAAGCTGGTTCTCAATCAGCTTCTTGGGCTGCTTGGAAAGGAACTGAGAAGAGACATTCCGAGACATCGTGTCCCAGTCGCCCTCCTCCTTCAGCTTGTTGATCGGCGAGAGGTGCTCTTTGCCGTCATCACCGATATACATACTCTGGCCGTTGGCCTTGATAGCTGCGCCAAACGGGTTGTCAGGATCAGCTTTTGCTTCCTTAAGAACCTTCATCTTGGGTGTGCCAGAAGGCTTATTGGTGTTGAACATAACGTCCACACCATCCGGCAGGTCATCAGAATAAACTGCCATACCCTTCAGATAATGGTCTCCGTCAACGAGGATACGAACCTGCGCATAATGGCTCTTGCCCAGATCGAGATCAGGAACACCACGGCGAATCTCCATCACGCCGTCCTTATCCAGGCCACCTTCATCGCCGTAACGAATGGCGACACGATTGGAATCCAGACTGGAGGGGCGCTGAAGCTTCGTAAAGGTCTCTCCGCCATCATCGGAGTGGTAATCACCAAGAGAATCAATCTGATCCTGATGCTGATAAGCATACTTTTGGTCAAACTCCGGCTTCGCAAGGACGGTAATGTTTGTCTGCTGACGGGCATTAGTCGGCTGCCTGATGCCAACGCCATAGCGCTGATACCCATATTCTGCTTCCAGAATATAAGCAGCCTCGTCCAGCTTGCTTTCCGACACGCCGAGGACCTGATTCGCGCCCTCGGAAATATCAATCATGCCCTTCTTATCGACTTCTGCTTTCAAAGTCGCAGCGATCTTCTCAGCCTGACTGGCTTTTTCACCGATAGCATTGTTATACTTAGACCGCACGCTGGACTCGCTCATGCCAAGCTTGTCGCCAATTTCCTTCCAGCCAAGACCGTCATCCTTCAGCGCACGAATTTGATCGTACTCCAATGCCTTGCGGTCGTGGCCTGCTTTCTGGCGGGCTGTACGGAACTCAGTCAGACCCATCTTATACTCATCAGGGAGAGAATTGTTGATGGTCTCCAGAATCTCTTTCTCCGAGAGTCCCTTCTTTTTGAGTTCCTCCACACGAGACAGGAAATCACCGGAATGCTGATACGGATTGTCGCCAGAGCCCCAAGGATAGCGACCAGAGTGCCGCTTGGTGCCATAGTGCTCCAGAATATTGCTTTCAGAAGTAATGCCAAAATAAGAACGGAGGTCTTTTTCAATCGGATTCATGCTGCCACTCCTAACAAAATATCAGTGATGATCGGGTCGAACTCTTTGATTTTAGCGATGATCGGGTCAATTTCCTCTTCAGTGGGGTTCTCGACCCAGACCTCATCGTTCTGGTAGATACGGAGCTCCATCCGAATATCTTTCGGGTGGTATCCGTATTCCAGACAGAACAGAGCGGCATAAATAAAAAGCTGCTCCATGTGTGCAGGAACAGCTCCGGTTTTTAAGTCGTGGATGCGAAGGAACCCATCGTTGAACGAAATGGCATCCGCGGTTCCAAAGCAGTTATCGCTGTAATACAGCACCTGCTCGGTATCCATGCGGAAACCAATGGCATCGTTCACGTAGGTATTGAGGGTTTTCTTGTTCTTCGGCAGTTTTTGCTTCAGATCAATGCACTCTGCTGCAAATGCGTGCAGCCGTGTTCCCCGTTCCTTCGCCTGGTAATTAAGAACTGCATTGGTCAATCTATCTGCGTCATAGTTCAGCCAATGGTAGTTACTTGCTCCGAGGAGGGCATGTTTCCCCGTGAGCCTCGAATGATCTCGCCAGTTCATTAAGAACTTCCTCCTTGTTTTCGGGATAGATAAAGGCCGCAAAACTCATCTCGTCCATCTGCTGAACGTAATAGTTCTGGTTCGGACGATGAGATGCAGTTGCTGATTTCTTGCCTTCCAACGCGCCCCACGTTGTGCCATAAAGGACCAAGAGATCAGGAATTCCCTGAATCTCGTTTGGGTCAAGATGGACAACCATGCAGCCGGGAAAGCGTTCTTTCAGTTCCCTTACCAATCCTGTCTTGAATTTGTTTTCGAGCATGATACAACCTCCAAAATAAGAGGAACAGTGCATCCTGAGACGCATTCTATTCCCCCCATAAAAGGGGATGTTTTTCTCGCGTGAGTTTTTAGGCAAAAATGTGAATTTTTAGGAATTTTCAGGGCAAAAGAAAAAGCCCCTGCAATTTTCATGCAGAGGCAATGCCGTGGTCATATTAAATTAGGTGAAAGAAATCAATCTCGTATCCCGGTGCACCAGCAAGGAAAGCTCGACTACCATCGTCATCTTCCATATACTTGTACTCTCCGTAGTCTTCATCCGGCTCAAGGTTAGAGGTCATATAATCATCCGGATTGATCGTTCTGGAAACATCTTCTGCTTCAAGGTGCGCCCCACATTTAGGGCAGTCCCATTCGAGCTCACGAGTTTCCACCATCGGCTCACCACAAACACAAATCGGACGTTTCGTATGAACCTCTGCAAATTTATTTGCAAAGCATTCAACTTCATTTCCATATTGGTCAGTTGTAATCCAATGTTCAATACCGTACTTATCCATAACTTTTCACCTCATATATGTTAGGAGTGCTACGTTCGTACACGGTGCTTTAAGAATACACTATTTGGCGCTCTTTTTCAAGGTGGAAATGGGTAAAACTCGCTGTGGCCAAAAACCCGTTTTTTATTCTCTATTACTATATATATTTTTTTCATTTTTTAAGTAAGTTAAATAAAAAAGTGGGTTTTTGGCCAAACGGCATATTTTTAACGTATTTACGTTAAATTTTGTGGCCATTTTTATAAGAATTTTTGGCCACAAAGTGGGTTTTTGGCCACAAAAATAGCACTTTTTTGACGTTTTCTCGAAAAATCCCAAAGATTGCGAAAAATAAAATGGGCAGAAGTGGGCATCAAGCGATACCTAAGCCCATGCAAATTATATACGCTATGACCAAAATCACAATGACGATTCCAAGCCACTTGAAATAAGTAGCAGCAGTTTTGTTAGCGTCTTCGGTTCGCCATCTCTCCTGCTCCATCTTCTTAAGCTCGAGTTCTTTCGCATCCTTGGACTCTTGGATCCGTGCTTCATCCACAAACCGATGCGTCTCCTGATAGTCATCGAGCCGAATCTTCGTCCCACAGAACTCACAAAACATAAAGTCCCGGTTGTCATCTTTCACCGTAAGATCCGCACCACAGCCAGGGCATTTTACCGTCCGTGCCATAAAAGCACCTCCTATTCGTCATGTATCAAGGATATCATGTGCTCTGCCCATAGTCAAGTAAATCAGGGCGGCCTCACCAAAATAACATTTTTATCCAGTTTCATACTTTAGTCCTCAATCTCAAACATCACATTCTCCGGTGAGATGATCGTATCGCACTTCTTACCTTTGAATCGAAACCTCACAAACTGGTTCGTCAAACCGGAAATTTTCTCAACCAGCCCGTATTCACCACTAAAATTAGCCACGATCTTAGCCCATACTCTCCCCTGCTTGGCCAGTTCGTTAAATTCACCCGCGGTCATTACCCACACTCACCTCCATCATCAAACCTCTCCCCGCCGCATACAAGAATTTCTTCAGCGACAGCACCTTAATATCGTACATACTCTTCAGATTCTCCAGCTCAACATTAACTCCACCAGAGCGATATTCCGCCATATCCAGCGCATACCGCATCCGGCGATCCGCAACACCAGGGCTGCAATTGAACTTATCTGCCAGTGATGCCTCGATATCCCTCATGGACATAAATCGGTGCGAGTTCAAGTCATCGACGACCATCTCCACAGCCTCGCCCATCAGCTCCCCGCCGAAGGTCAGCATGGGAACCTTCAACTTAGCGAGAAAATCATACGTTCTTTGCTGCATTTCTTATCACCACATCCTTTCCCACTCAGGTTTTCATAATAGCATTTGCTGCATGAACCAGATATGTGGTACCGTTAATCGTGATTTGCAGCTGATCGCCTTCGTAGTCAGTCCAGTTGTCCACTTTGCCTTGAATAATAGTTCCATCGGGCAGCTTAATCTGTGCCCAGGAATAGGTAAATGTCGTATCAAACACCCTATAGTTTCCACAACTGCATAACCCGATGCAGCCAACGAGCATCATCATACATGCAACGACGCAAATAATACGATTTTTCATAGTCAATCGCCTCAACCAAATATCATGTAAATCAAAAGCAAGAACCATCCTGTATATCTGATGATTCTCTGTTTTTCTTCGCCGATGTTCTCAGCAAAAGACATTCCAATTGCGATAGCTTGTAAAATAATGCTTGCAAGCAGCACAATTCGCATCACTTCACCATACTTCCTTTCCGTGTCTGGTCATCCGCAGGCCAGTACGTGTAAATATCATCGAACACCACCGGGATCTTCTTCTGAAGCTCCATCAGCAGCGGGCACATGAGCTCTCTCATCTGAGGATGGGCCGCCACAGGAGTACGCAGCTTGAAGATATTGCGCCACTCACGATAGTTGGCAGTCACCACGATTTCGGTCTTCAGGCACAGCGGCAGCACGCAACGAGCCTGTTCGGGGCGCATACCGAGTGCGATCATATCCTTGTAGATAATCTCCGCACATTCGCAGGAATCAACCCAAAGACTGCCAGGAGTATTATCCGTAATCTCGCCGTTCTTATCAGCATCGGTTACGTCAATGTAAAACGGCCGAATAAAGCTCAGCTCCCCGCCAAACTTCTCCTTCGAGTAGTTGCAGTACCGGGTGCTCTCCTGCGCAAAGCTCGCAATGCGGTGACGTACCAGCTCATTCGCCACACCACGGTCACACGTAAACAACACACTCAGTTGCGAGTGCTCCAGCATAGCCTCATGCCCCTGCTTCACCAGAAAGCCCACCAGCTTCTTAGCCGACTCACCATCCGGCGTGATCTTGTCCTCGCTCTTGTAGCAGACCCGGGCCACCCGCTCGATCTGCTGGAGCTCCTTAATGCCTCCCTCAGAAATATCAGTGAGGATTTCGTACTTAGGTTCAACGATTTTCATTTCAAATAGTCCTTTCTATAGTTATTTCTCATAGATTGACGAATGGGCTTGCAAATATCATTCGCCAATGTTGGGATGATGAATCCGAGATAGGCCATCTGTTTATGATCGCAGGTGTTCATCTTCGGACACTGTTGGCATTTCGGAGCAAGTATCGTAATTGCACCAAAATTGTCATTCATAATGCGCCCTCCTGTATCAATCTGCAAGTCCAGTCCCCACAGATATCACCCGAAGCATGTTTCTTCGCAAAAGCCATGCCTTTCTTGATAGCCTCCTGCTTATTTTCTGCCTTGACCGTGAACCCCTGATGCCCGCCACCATTGTCCGTGCACTCAAACCAAAATGTGTACTGCTTCATGTAAAATCCTCCAAAATCGAGTTAAGCAGAATCTCCAGCCCCCGGTTTATGCCCGCCACCACTCGATATGGCCACGGTTCTTTCGGTTCCACCCGGGCAGGGTTATCAGACTTTCTCAGCTCGCCATACAAACACCTGTCGAACTGTCCAAGCGGAATATCATTCTCCATGCACCATTCACAAGCATCTGAATAGCAAATGTCGCCGTTCTCTAAAAGCTTGGCGACATCTTTTACTTTGGCATTTTGTCTGACTAAAACCTTTCTCTGAAGCTCATAATCCTCGGAATATAAGTCCGCAACATTTCTTATGTCCAGGTCATTAAATACCTTTGCCTGGGCAAAACAGACGTTGCAAGTAGTAAGTCCATTCGCTCTATAAATGACTTGAGTATAAGGCTTAGCATCAGCGTATAAAGTTATAGTTTTCTCGACTGCTTCTTCGTAGTCTTCCATGTTATCACCTCACAGCAGAGTCCGGAACAGAATGAACCAGATTACCTTCAGCGTAAATGCAATAATGATCAGCCATGCGCAAATAACCAGCGTCGCCGCCAGAATATGCCCCAGCATATGGCCGATTTTTTCCCAAACATCATTCATCCTTATCAACCCTTTCGAGACCTGTAAAATATCCAATGCCAATATGACCACCATCGCAATAATGAATTGGGCGGAACGCCATCAGACCGGCCAGATTGTTCTTCGCATCTTCGAGATTACAATAGGGATGCCCATCGTTAAATTTCCTCTCGCAAAATCGGCACTTGTAAGTCGGATAATAAAACGGCTTCACCCCACACACCTCCTCGCCGCATCCAGACGGCTCTCCGCAGCGTTCAGCTCGAAGATAGCAGTCGTGATAAACTCCGGATCGCAGTTCTCAAAGTGGTTCCGGGCCACCTCAAGATCCCGCATGGCATCTTTCAGTGTGTTGACTGTCGAAACCATCGGCTCTGTCCAGAGTATCTTTTTGACGAAATCAACGATTTTTCGCAGCATTTCTACACCTCCACATCTTTGTAACCTGACGAGCCGTGAGCCAGCCCTCAACATCATCAAGGCCAAGTGCCTGCCTACCCATCACCTCGATAAGCCCCTGCTCAAAGCCATAGGAACCCCAACCCCAAATGCCATCCCAGATACGATTTCCAGCAGCATCATATGAAGTGATTTGCTCACCACCATCGTGTCGTCCGCCCGGGAGATATTCCTGACAGTCCGGTCTGTCCATCTCTGGCCAGCGACGTTCATAAGTATGCGGAACCTTAGCATGCTTCAGCAGAATATCCAACTTCTGCATCTCGGTCATGTGATTCCAAACCCGGAGTTTCCAGGTTTTCTTAGACATGTTTCTCATTTCTGCATTTCCTTTCGTCAGCCTCCATGGTCTTTGCGATTTTATGCTGAATATAAAGCACACAGCCAGCCTGACTATCACACCCGAATGAAGCCAATAATCCGGCAATAGCATTCAAAGAGTTCAAATCCTCTTCAGCAAATATCATTTAGCGTTCACCGTTACTCCTGATACTCTACAATTTTAGATTTGAAATCAGTCATATACCTTATATTCCATATTGCTCACATGGGCGATGGTATCGTAGTTATCACCCTCAAAGCGAAACCTTGCCATACCGTTCGAGGTTAAATCAGAGAACTTTTCTAAATATCCGCTTCGTCCGGGCCAAGGGCGGATGATTTTCATGAAGACCTTATGGGTCGTGGCTTTTTCCTGAGTCTCGTGCATTTGAATCGCTCCTTTTTGTTACAGTTCAGAAAATAAAGAGCCGCAGATTTCTCCACGGCTCTGCCTAGAATATTTTCTTGACGAAATCAACGTTTTTGCGCAACATAATTTTTACGAAGTCCTCCTTTTTGGCATCCAAATTCTTTTCGGCGACGGTTAATCCATTCAGAAACTTTAGGAGAAAGTGGTGCGCCCTTTTTCACAATCAGAATTGCCTGCACATATTCTTTATGAGCTGGTACATACATCCAACACTGAGTATCGTCGTTATGGTCAACCGCATCACCAATCCACAAACGTGCAGGCCAAACATGGTTTGAGTGATAGAATATGCTCCCCTCCAAATAATCGAACCAGAAATACTTATGGACGACCTTTCGATCAATAAGTTTTCGTGTCTTCTTAGACATATTTCTCATTTAATTTTCACCTTTGCTTCCTCGAATTTCACAGGCTTAACCGTACCCTCCCGCGCACACTCCGTCAGGCACTCGTTGCAGGGTTCATCCGTTTCCAGCACCTTGAAGTTCTTGCACTTCGGACAGTAGGTCGCATAGTCCACTTCGCGCATCCAGTTATTCATCAGCGCTTACCTCCGAAATAAACGTGTCCTTTCCGCAGCGAGGGCAACGTGCCAGAACCTCACCGTTATGGGTTGTGCACCCCTTCATACTGTTCCAGTTAGATGTAGTAATCCCAAAATGAGCATTACAGCCACCGCATTTAACGGCAACGAGCTTTTCGTCAGGATTTGCATACCCATCAAGGTCACCGATGTATTTGTGTTCCTCGTTTGCTTTACAGAATAGGCACCTCACAACCTTGTGGTCGATAGGAGCTCCGTCTGCATTATATGACCATACCTCAGGAGCAACCGGATGGCGTTTCATGCAATTCATACATTCAACCGATATCCAGGGACGTTTTTTCTTTGCCTTCTCCTGCTCGACCGCAAACCTATCATCCAGCTCCGGGTGCGTCTCCCGCTGGTTAAGAGCCCACAGCAGGTTCCAGCAGGCGGCTCGCAGGTGGTCTTCGTCGTCCATCCCGACCATGTACTTTGCAAGGTGGCGAGAAGCTGAGTCCAGTAAACTATGCAGAGGTATACCCTTATCCACGTTATGCTCACCATACTTCAGTGCACCCTCCTCGCAGTGCTTGCTAACCTCCATGATGCCATACCAAGGCAGAAGGTCCATCCGCCCCTTCCCTGCGTGCATATCACGCTTGGCACCAGTTTCAAATTCGGTGCGATCTCCAGAATCTTTAATCACAAATATCAATCCTTTCTATTAGCAGTGTTTATGAATCCGCCCCTGCATAACTTTGTTAGCCATATCTGTCTTAGGAATCTTGCATTTCGGATAGCTCGGACGGAATCCGTTGGCAGCTTTCCGGTCATTTGCAATTCTCATATAAACCTCGTCCTCCAGTGCATCTGTGATTTTCTTTACTTTATCTGCCGCAGATTCAAAAGAATGAATCAGGTCAGCAAATACATCTTCAAAGTTAACCTGCCCCATAAAATTTCCTCTCATTGAAAGCTTTCTTCGAGTTCAGTGCCCTCGAAATTGCCAGATCGATCCCCGCTCTCGACTTCAGATGGTAGTAGTACAGATCCTTGTAAGGTGTATTCAGCCGGTCGATACGCCCAGAGGCCTGCTCCATGATCTTATATGAGTAGTTCTGGCTGTAAAATATAATGGTGTCCGTCTTGATGCAGTTCCAGCCTTCAGCACCGGCATTGTACTGCACCAGATACACCCACCTGTCGCCTTCAGGAAGCGGCTGATGCTTGTGCCCGTTCCATTGTGCAACTTCGGTATCCTTGCCGTAGTCCAGACCCATCAGAATATCAAGCTCATAATCGAAATTATAGAAGATGATGACCCTGGGCCTGCCTTTACAAATATCCAGCACTTTTTCTTGTCGGCTTGCATCAGCGTTCACCAACTTCCGCAGCAGATAGCAGAACTCGCTGGCGGTCTCGATTGGCTTGTTCTCCCAGAGATTCCACCGGTTCTTGCAGATCGACAGATACTTCACCTTGTCGTAATCCACAAATACGTTCTCATGGTGCGAAACAGTCGGCCGCTCGAAGTCCATGTCAACCAGAATCCGTTCCCGCAGCCGTACCAAGCGCTGGGTATTCAGATACCGATCGATCTTCGGGTACTTCGTACAGAATTGGCTGTATACCACGTGCTGGTTGTTAAAGTCCGTTCTGTTTCGGTAGAACCCATTGGCGATGAACACCGGGATATAATCCGTCCAGCAGTCCCCGGGGGTGGCGCTGAGCAGAATCCACTCGTTATTTTGCGTAATTTTGTAGAAAGATTTCACCCATGCGCCCTTTCCAACGACTCGCTGCTCGTCAAATATAAAGAACGCATTCTTTACGCCAACGTACTTTCCAATATTGTTCCAGGAATCCACAACGACCTTGTGCTCGTAAATATCATGCTCTGGATCTGTAGACATATAGAAATGGGCCAGTTCTTCGTCCCACTCGCCAGTATCCCGTTTCCGGGCAGTCGTGATGATGTAAAGATCCGGGGGCTCTGTCATACGTACATAATTCTCCGTGTTCACCTCCCCATCGTAAAGTTTGTAGTAGAACGCCAAACTCGTTCTTGATTTTCCGCTTCCTACGCCTCCGCATAAGATGCAGCCGATTTTCATACGGTTGATTGCATCCAATTGATAGTCGTAGAGCGTTACACCTGCCATCAGGTCGCTCACCTCATTTCCAACGTCACATAAATGGCACTTTTCTTGCAGTGATTCTCGTAGGCCAGAAGCGAGATCGTCGCCTCTTCCTCATCTTCGCCCTCCCCTCTGACGGTATAAGCAAAGAGCTCTTTCCGGTGCTTCCTGAACACCTTCCAGAGCTCTTTTTTCTTAGTAAAGTCCGTGCTTTTTGCAGTAGGACGCATATTGCAAGCCCTCTTTGTCTGCTTCACGCATGATTTCTGACAGTGTGAGCTTTTTAGGCTTTTCTTCCGTCTTTGACATGTTACGCGGTATGGTGTCTCGACATTTATCGCAGTACAATCTTTTTGACGGAACCTGATACATCATAGTGCCGCATTTTTTGCAAGCCTTATCTACTCTGCGAAGTCCGCCCATAAATATCACACCTCCTCAAAATGGCAGAAGTCCGTGTAGTAAACCAGGTCGTAATCCAGCGGATGGTTATTCCAATCGTAGTTCTGCTCGTAATCAGCAACCTCATCACGCTCGTCGAGTTCGCGGCAAATATCATCGTTGTGCTCATAGAACCATTCCAGCGGAAGGCCGAACTTGTCGCACAGTTCCGGAATATCAAAGGCCCAGCAGCCGTAGTTGGTGTTCTGTGTACCCTCCGAAACCATGTAATCGACAATCTCTTTTACTTTTTCTCTGCTCATAATCCTTACTCCTTCTGTTGTTCAAATATCAGGCTTCTGGCCCGGTTGCGAGTCATGCGGGAATCGAACCCACCGTACAGCCCATGCTAATGACTCAAATAAAAGAGCCCCAGATTTCTCCAGGACTCTCATGTGCTTATTCTTCAGGTGTACAATAATCAACGTCGAGATGAGCTTTGCCTTCACTATCCGTATAGGTGACGAATTTTCTCGGCTGATGGAACATCTTCTCGTACTTCTCGACGAACTCCGGCAAAAGCTCACCGAAATCATCCTCCGTGAGGCCTACAATCAGGAATGTTCCAACGACAATATCAATGGGGATACCATAAGGGCCGTCGAGCGTCCGGTTGAGTTTCTCCATGCAATCATCATGCAGCTTTCCTTCTTCGTTGCAAATCAATGCCACCTCATCGTCCCACGGGTAAACAGCCTGAATCGGGCCTTCCACCTCTTTCTGGAGCGATTCCAGAGAGCAGTCAATGTCGATCACTTCAGGGTAATGCTTTGGGCGAACCCTCAGAACTTTCATACTGTCAACCTCCCAAATTGCACATCAAAAAATATAAATCGAGCTGTTTCCTTAGAGCCGCCATTTGCGACGTGGGCACTCACCGACTGGGCATTCGACCAGGGACTGACCCCGGCACTCGAAAAATATCAATGATCAATAATATCTGTTGTACTTCCGGTTGGCTTTTGCACGAGCTTCCGTAACATCAGGGGGCTACGAAACCAAAGTTGATCACATAGCTCGGGATATTATACGAACGGGCAACCAGGTTTTCGATTGCACAGCCACGGAACGCCTTCTCCTCATCGTAGATCCCGATAAAGTAGTCTGCATCCGCCATCTTCTTGATGCTCTCACCAAGGTACCAGACTGCCTGATTCGCATCAGCCGGAGGATCATCAGAAATATAAGTCTGGATCACCTCCAGCTCCTCGCCAAACACAGCCTCAGCAATATGGTGCATTTGTTCCATGGTTGCCCGGATCTGTGCTTCAGTGCGCCCTTTCATCGGTGCGCTGATAAACAGTTTCTTCATACGCTTCACCTCAGAACGGAATTTCGGTGTTGTCGCTCGGCTCTGCCATGTCTGCTTCAGGAGCTGCAAACCGGGCATAGCGCTCTGCATACGGATCAGCATCCGCATCCTGCTCAACATACATCACATCCGCATACAGGCTGTACTCGCCGGGTGCGTTCCGCTTCTCGACAAGGTTTGCCTGGAGACAGACGTTCTTGACCCGGATAAAGTCCAGCTGACTGATCGTGTCCATGTTGCAGAGCAGGCGCTTGCCAGAAGTGGTGACCCAGTAGATATGCGGGGGCCACTTGGAGTCCATGTTGATCGTCACAGGCACGAAGTAGGTCGGAACGAACGGCTCGTCGTAGGTACGCTCAGGATTCGGATTGGTCTGACGAACCTTCACGCCGAGGTCCATGAGGTGATTCACCAGATCCATGGTCGGGATTACCACATTGACGCGGCGCTTGTCCGAGCCAAAGCGGTCACGGCTGGGATCACCGCTGAAGTTGGTGGTAAAGATAAAACGGGTGTCGTCAATATTGACTTTCTGGCGCCTGGTGTACATAAATATCAGTCTCCTTTTTACTTGTTGAATTCATTTTCCAGAATTTTCAGATCCGCCACGAGTGCTGTCAGGTGGAGAAGCGTACCAGACCGATTGTTGCTCGCGGCCGCGCTGAGGAACTTCTCAAAATCCTTATTTGCCTCAGAACTGTACTTTTTCAGCACATCCAGATCGACAGCTTTTCCGGCAGCAGGCTTCCCGGGATATTTCTTCCCGCTCTTCTTAACCCAATTTTGGATCTCCTTATAATAGCTGCCCTTGTTACCGCCGCAACGCTTTGCGATTGCCATGGCCAGCCCCTTCTCCGGGTCGAAAACATCCTTCTCGCTGCACTTCACAACGGTCTTGGAGCCATCCGACCAGTAAACGATCGTGGCCGGAGGAGCAAAAATCACATTCTTAATAACCGCTGCATTCATTGCCGTCGCCGCTTTTGCATGTGCGGTGTTCAACGTACCCGGGTAATAGGGTTTGTTAATGAAGCAATTATGTCCCTTATCCCAATAAATGTCATAAGACTTAAACTGGAACGTATGGCCTGTGTCCAGTGTAATCATCGTCTCCCCATCCACCGTTCTAACAACATCGGTAATGTTACCAATCACACGTTTGTTACTGTCACAAAGTTTGTTTGCCATAAAATATCACCTCACGTCAAAATTTCTTGCTGCTTCTTCCTGCGCATCGCTCCATGGAAGGTCAGGCGCAGTCCATGGAGCAACGCCGTCGTCGCCAACGAACCAGTTGAAGTCGCCGTACTTGGAGATCTCCTCAACTGCCTCATCGACTTCCCGGTTGAAATATCTTTTGTCGATATCCTCCTGCATCTGAAGCTGATAGACCGCCTCGCTTTCCAGCCAACGATAATCCTTTGCTCCGGTCACAGAAGCATATTTCCGTTCACCAGTATCCGTCAAGCCCGCTTCCCGCAGCAGCATAGCGCCGCCCTTTCCCGGCATGATCGGGCAGAACTGTCCCACGCGTCCCACAAAAATATAATTGTGTTCGCCTTCAGGCAGGTCCTCGTTCTTGTCGAGATAGATAGCGCCCTTGGAAACGGTCTTTGTCTCACAGAGGTCAGTGAACTCGATCTTCTCCTTGGAGAACAGGGTCTTGAACACATACGGCACCTGGAACTGTGTGCCCGTAGCCGTCCATTCGCCGCCTTCGTCCTTGCAGTCGCCCGGGATATAACCGTAAAGCGCCTCGCACTGGTCGGCAGCCATGTATTTCGCAATATAAACGGCATTGTTCACCAGACACATCCGCTCGTAGGTTGCCTCATGCTCGAACGTGTAGCCGTACTTCTTCGCAAAATCCATGCAGTACGCAATGATTTCCGGGGTCGCATCGGGGATCTTGATCGAATCCGTTTTGATATGCGCGACCTTAAAGCCGCGCTGCTGCACTTCGTCCTGCAAAGTGCGCATAAATAAAGCCCCTCGAAGCGCCACAATGTTGTTGACGTTCTTGGGGTTGCGGAACGGGTTGTCGAAGCTTGCACTGGTCAACCCGTAAACCGAATTGATGGCGATCTTCAACGCCTGCGCCAGAGCCTTTGCCTGCTGCGGATCATCGAGGTACTTTGCCAGTTTGCCGCCAAAGAGCCCCTTTGCCTTCTCGTACTCGCCGTGCTTGACGTAGATTCGTACATCCATCAGGTCGTTGAAATGCTTGGTGTACTCGCCAAAGTAGTTCATGGCAACAGCCGAATGCGGATGCAGCGACGCAACGTCCAGCAGGGCTACGTTCGTGTACATTCCTGGCTCAGCGTAGACATAACCACCCATGCCCAGGTCCGTGCCCCGGAACATGTTGTGGTACTTGCCGTCCTCACCTTTGGCCCACTCGTAACCGGGAAAGGCATTGATGATGTTGCAGTCCGTCAAAATATCAGGCTCGACTTCCACGATCGCATCGGATTTTCCCGTAGCAAGGTCTGTGTAGACCAGCCTGGGGTGCTTTTCCTTGCCGAAAATAATGCGTGTTGTCAGCGAGTTTGTCGTGTCGTTCACCGTCATGCCGGCAAGGTCTGCCAGAATCTCTCGTGCCACAAAGTCTGCCTGACGCTTTTTCGAGTAGAACAGGGTCTCGGTCGCGATCACATCGTTGTCGCAATACTCGGCCACCTTGTCCCACAGGCTCTTCGGCACCGGCTGATCCCAAGGAAGTCCCAGCTCCTGATGGTGGATGCCCAGCTCGATCTCGAACTTCTTCAGGCTCTGTTTTTTCGACGAGAAATCGTAAATATCAGTGTAGGACAGATTGTACGCCTCGCCAAAGAAGCCCGTGTGCTCGTTGATAATCCGGTTGGACAGCGCATAGATCTGCTCCACCGACATACCGATCATGCGGGCCCAAAGGATATGGTTGTCATACTTGCGGTTGTTGAAGCCGACCAGCCGATACTTTGTCAGGCTCTCGATCTCCTCCGGCGTAGGATTCACCATGCGGTGTACAGGCTCCTGCTTGGCAAACTTCCAGTTCACGAGCAGCAGATTCGGGAACACCTCCACGTCGAAAAATATCAATGGCGTTTCCTCCCCCGCAGGGGCCTCCCGCTGAATATCATCCTTCGATTTGAAGTGCATCTTTGCCACGATCTTCAGGCAGGTGTCCGCCTGGTTCGTACTGCTGGCGGCAAAGCCCAGGATCGCATTCCGCATGTCGTCCACGTTGTAAACGACATTGCCTTCGTAGGCTTCGTCCATGATGTGCGCAATAAAGTCAATGCTGGGCTTCGTATAGGGGCTGATCTCCTTGGCAAGGGCTTTCTTGATGAGGATACGCAGGTGCCGCTCATCCTGGATCTGCTTTGTATCAACCATTTTCGTTTCTCCCTTCAGTGGCAGGCCGCTGCTGATGGTCGCAACCGGAATATCATTGCATTTCGACAGTTTTCTCCGCAGAGAGGACTTCCCCGTGAACACCTTGACTTCGATGTTCTCGTCGTAGATCCTGCTCAGCTTCGTTGCATCGCCGGTGTAAATATAATGCAGGTGGATGCCCGCACCAGATTTACTCAGCTCCGCATAGGTCAGGGGCCATTTGGAAGCAGCTTCCAGGTTGCGCTCGAAGCTCTTTTTTCCATCCGGCCCGGGAATATCAAAGTCGATGACAATGTGATTCTCCGGAACTTTCACGTAGTGCAGTCTCGAAGCATCCAGTTCGGCCAATTTTGACTTGACATTCTCCCATTTTTGCATCGGAATGCCATCGTCTGTCGCATATTGTGCAGGGCAGTCCTTGCAAATATCATTGAAGAGAGAATGCTGCTCCTTGAACTCGATCCATGACGTTTCCGGCTCGGCAGTGGGTTCTTCTGCCTTCACAGGTTCGTCAAGGAACTCTTTGAATTTCTCCGCTTTGAACCCGCTGTAGTAGCTCCGCACCCGCTCGCCGTTCACGGTCTCCGCGCGTTCCTTGTACTCCTCGAAGTAGTTCATCAGCTCTTCCCGGAACGCACGGCGCGAGTATGGGTACGCTACCTTTGCCTCGTCATTGTAGGTGTTGTACATCGCCCAGGCCCGCTTCAGGGATACACCGTCCTCCTTCTTGAAAATATAAAAGGAATCCAGCATGAAGTTGTAAAAGTCGTTCGATGCACCAAGCATACGGGTCGGAATATAATCATCGTAGAGATGTTTGTTCTGCTCGTACACCTCCTTGCAGTGCCATGCGATGCCACCCAGCTCAAAGTCCACCTTCGCTACAAGGTCACGGTACTTTTTTGCAGGGATCTTTTCGCCGGTAGGTTCCACATCGATCAGTCGTCGGATCAGGCCCGATTTTGCATCCGTGATCTTAACGGGCTTGTTGGTGCCCAGAAACATGAAACACTTGAACTGGCTGGAATACTGGCTACGGAACTTCTCGTTCACCAGCATGGTCTCGTGGGATACCAGCGAGTTCAGCCGGGTGTTGTCCTCGATGCGGGAAAGGTCACCGTCGTGCTGGATCGCGATCAGCGGGTTCGATTTGAACGCCTCCAGCGCAAACGCATTAGACGATGACCCCAGCACTTTGGAGTCGAACACCGACCAGTACCCATCGAAAAGTTTCTGGACGATGTTCAGCACGGTCGATTTACCGCTGCCGGGTGGGCCATAGAGCACGAGGAACTTCTGGATCTTTCGGGAATCGCCGTTCACGATCGCGCCAACCGCCCATTCGATCTTCTTTCGCTCCTCGGGAGAATATAAGGTAGTCATCAGCTCGTCGTAGGCGCTGATGTTCCCCTCCTCCAGAAGATACGGCAGCCGCTTCGAGGCATAGCTTTCCTTCTTGACCGGGGTGTTCGCAAATATCAATGTATCGTCAAGGGTGTGGTAGTTGTCCCGCATCTGACGCTGACAGTATTTGTGCCAGTTGTCGATCATCCCGCTCTCCGCGTCCCACATGTGCAGAACACGGTAGCTGTCATTGAAGACCTGCTTGTGCTCCTCCGCGTAAATATCCAGCGCGTGGTCGATCATCTGGAGCGCATCCTGTTCGTCTGTGCTCCAAAGCCCCCGCTCTTCCATCCAGACCGCGTAAAAATCAGAACCCCGGATCATCAGGTCTTTCGACTTCTTGATGATGAATTTGGGATAAATTTCGATTGTCCCGCGTTTTCCCGTCCGCGTTGCAATCATCAGGAAATCAATCATTTGTAACTGACTTCCTCCTTTCTCCGAGGTTTTTATACGTCTTTCTCTTTCTGGAGGGTCATCTGGGCCAGCGCTGCCTCTGCCTCGCGGGCACGTTCATCGGCTTCCTTGCGCTGCTTTTCCGCCTCGTTCACCATCTTGCAGGAGACAAAGCCAAACCACAGCAGACCAGCGATGAGAATGTTCTTCCGGATGCATTTGCCCTTCATGCGGCGGATGGTGTGATTGGCCACTTCCAGTGCAGCCTTGCTGTTGCTCAGGTCGATCAAAATATCAGTCAGTTCCATTGTCAATTTTCCTCCAGTAATTCGGGTCAGCCAGGATCAGCCGACCAATGTTATTCTCGTCTCGACACGCCGTGATTCGCAGCATCACATGGGAATCGTCGAGTATCTTCTCAACGAATCCTTCCATAGGGATGCAGATTTTTGATACATATGTCATCAAAACTCATTCTCATTCAACCAGTTCATCAACTGGTACCAAATATCAATGGTACGCATGTCGATGGATGTACGGGTAATCGTAAAGAGACCGCCAGCACCGTTCGGCTGGTAGCCCCGATCCATAAACCGGGCCAGGATCGGTTCCGCGCGTTCTTCGCTGAAGCGGGTATCGTCCATGGCAGCCAGACCCAGGCTGACGACCATGCTCCAGAACCACTGCCCCACACGGTTGCCCATGCTGCGGTCTTCCATGATGTGTTCCTCGATGCGAATCGCCAGCGCCACCATCATCTCCAGCATAGAGCAGGGTACGCCCTGAAATACCGCATCGATCTTTCCGTACGGAATATTATTCTCCGATGCAAAGCGGTACCGCAGATTGATGCCGTCCGTTGCCCGGCAGACATCCATTTCGCACGCCGGAATATAATCCCGGTTAAAAAGATACATCAGTAAGCGGTGAAAGCTGAGGTTCCGGGGTTCCCATTCGCCGCAGACGATCTTGTAGAGCCAGTCATAATACTGCTCCGTCTCCCTCATAAAGTTCATTCATCCTCCTCATCGTCGTGGTTGCCGGGCCAGTTCTCCCGAACCCGGAGAATCTCGTAGTCCTTGTGGTAGTTGTGGTTACGGACATGAACAGCGCTCAGTGCGAACTCGCCCATGCGGTTCAGCGCCTCGTTGCCGATGATCTTCGGAATATCATCTTCGTCCACGGGCTGATTCTCCGCATCGAACGCCAGCGTTCCATCCGCGTAGTAGGTCAGGAAGGAAGTCTCGTAGTCGTCCAGCTCACCAAGCTGATCCGGCTCAATGACTTCGATGGCCTCATGCACCACCTCATCTTCCGGGTCAGATTCGGTACGGTACTTTCCGGCCAGCTGTTCAAAGCTCTTCTGGGTCGCCCTTTCTTCGATGGTCTTGTCCATATCGGCTTCCTTCTGCCGCAGATTCTCACGCTCGGCCTCATACCGTTTGCCGTAATAGGTCTCGTATTTCTTCTCGAAAACGGTGTGCATCACAAGGGCACCTGCCCCAAAGCCTGCTGCAAAGAGCAGAATATCACGCACGGTCTTGTTCATTGTCGATGTCTCCTTTGATTGTCATCATGGTAAACGCCAGCCCGCCAAAGAAAAGGGAGACACTCATCAGAATGCCTCCCACCATGTGGCGCTTGCGTTTGGTATCGGTCAGATAGTCCAGAAACAGGAAAGTGCTTTCCAAAGTTTCCATCGTTCCACCTCACTCAGAAAGAACCGCCAGACCAGAGACGAAGCAGACTCCGGCCATGGCAGCAAACAGGTAAGACAGTCTCTTAACGAATCTGGTCATAGCGTATTCCTCCAAAATATCAGTCTCAGATCTTATCGATGATGGGCCCGTCGCAGTTGAACCGCAGCATCACCGAGCGCTCCCCGCCGTTGATAAAGCTGTTCAGCGCATCGTCGCCCTTGACGTAGTTGGTCACACCGAAATCCACGTGGTTCTGTCGGGTCGTGTCGTTCGGGTCATAGATCCAGCCCACGATCTGGCCTTCCGGGGTCTTCAGGGTCACACCACCGTGGGTGCCCAGAGATGCCAGAACGTCATTCAGGAACAGGTGACCCTGGGTGCGCAGACGCTTGTTTGCCGCCTGCTCCATCAGGAACAGGTAGTTGCGGTTCAGCATATTGTCGGGCTGCCAGGTGTCCACAGTCTCGTCAAAGATGCAGGTATAGGGGCTGGTGTGCTGCATGGCGATGTCCTTGTATTCCTTGATGGTCTCCTCCACGCCCTGCTCGTTGGTGCTCTTGCTCTCGAGCTCCACAGCCTTGATGTTGTGCTCCAGCTCCTCCTGAACACGGCTGCCAAAGCGGTCGGATACACGGCTCTTGTATTCCTCAAAGGCCTTGTCCAGAGCAATATAAGCCGCGGTCAGGCTCGCATTGCGCTTGGACATGATATGGTGGGAACCGAACATGCAGCCCAGAGATACCGCACCCAGGGTGACCGCAGGTGCATACACCTTTGCCAGCTTCAGGCCGGTCTTGACGTAGGTGGTCGTAATATCGCTCTTGTAATCATTCTCGGTGTAGGTCTCGCCCTCGCTCAGCTGGATCTCACCGCTCTCGATCTGCTGCTTGGTCGTGTGGATGCTCTCGACCTGAGCATTGTGCTCGGTCAGAATATCCTGTGCCTTGATGGTCGCCTTGCAGGCCAGCACGGTAGCAGTCACACCACCAATGGCAGCGCCAACGATCATAATGGTGGGGCTTGCCTTCTTCAGCTTGTAGCCGCACTTGGATGCAGTACGGGTCATCTTTTCCATGATTTCGGTTTTGTCGATCTTTTTCAGGAACTTCATAAATATCAATCCTTTCTTATTGTTCAGCGCAGTGGTACAGGGCGAGGCAGCATCAGGCGATATCCGCCCGGGATGCCCTTGATGAACGCCCCGTCAAGGTTGTACCAGCCGTAATTGTAATCGGTGCTCTCGTTGGAAACGCCCATCAGATCCCACAGGTCACCCACAGAAACCTGACCGTACTGGCGAATCGCATCATACATCTGGGCAAGCGTGTCGTCTGCATCCCCGCGGAACTCAAAGTCCAGGTTCTGCAAGCTGCGTCCTACGGCCCGGTTCGGATTTCCCTGCCGGTTGCCGGAGCCGCCCTGATAGTAGGTGTCGTAGCTGTTCCGCTGGGTGCGGGAGCTGGAGTAGTTGCTCGAAGAGCCGCGGGAACGGTCCTCGCCAAACAGCGCAATGCTGACCGCCGAGTTGAAAATGCTCCACAGACCGTTCTTCAGCATGGGCAGCAGATAGTCCACCACGATGCGGTTCTTCACGGTCTTGAGGTCCTCGGCCAGGAACTCGTTGGCGATCTTCTGGATATCGTTCTGTTCCTTGAGGGTCACTTTTCCCTTGACGACCTTCTGGAACTTCTTCTGGGGTTCTGCGGCAGGCTGCTGTCCGATGCTGCTCTTCGGCATATTTACTTGTGCCATGTTGTCATCCTTTCAAAAACAAAAAAGTAAGAGCCGCAGATTTCTCCACGGCTCTCGCCTTACCTAACATTACTTCTCTTCAGAAGTTTCCTTAACGTCCTCGACAGGAACATTCTCCTGTGCAGAATCGGCCTCCTCGATCTTCCAGGGCTTCTGCCAGACGATCTTCTTCTTGGTCTTCGGCTTCTCCTCGTCCTTGCTCTGCTTCTTGGCCTTGTGCTTCCGGTACAGTCCGTATCCAACGGCTGCAACCAGACCCACAGCACCAACAGCGAGACCAAAGCCCGAGCCGTTGCTCGAAGTTTCCTCGTTATCGATCATCTGAGCATTCTCCTCCGGAACGACCTCAACAGAAGTCTCGTTCTCCATAGTAGTTTCGTTCATGTTCGTCATTTCGTCCATTTTTGTTACCTCTTTCTTAAATATAAGTTTATAATGTCGGAGTATTACCTCCATAAAGGAAGCTGAATTTTTCGCGCCGGGTCAAATATCAATAGCCGCCCAGCCACTTCGGAGGCGTGTGATACTCCAGCGTCAGGCAGGGCATTCCGTCCTCGTCCAGCCGGGACGCATAGAAAATATCAACGTTAAGCCCCGAATCCGTGTCCCAGCCCAGCAGGTCACCGTTGACGCAGTGGTCGATGCCCAGATAGTCGAACAGATCATTCTCGCTCACCCGGAAGTCACTGAGCAGCTGTTTGTTGACCCCATTGACGGCCTTTTCGATCATGGCCTTGGTCGTCCAGAAGTAGGTATTGGTCAGGCTTTCCCAGCACTTCACCCGCTGGTCGTAGGAAACATCGGTCGCAGCAAGGTTCTTGGCAGGCTGGATGGTTGCCGGTTCGGGGCACTTGGCCATCTTTTCCAGTGCAATGGTCTCCCGGATCTCCTGTTCTTTTTCCGGGCCGATGGCCTCCAGCACCTTGTCCTGATAGGTCTTGAGCGCGCTCTCAGAAAGGGTGCACGCCGCGGCCAGTGCAGCATTCCGCCGCTCGTCCACATGGACTGCACCAATGACACAGCCCGCAGACAGCACCATGCTCAGTGCAGTCGGCACGTACACCGGGCCCGCCGTCTTGACAATGGTCTTCACGTCCAGCTTTTCCACGCCCAGCTCCTGCTTTTTCTCGTCCAGCAGGATCATGGCCTTGGGGGTGGCCGTCACTGCAAAATAGACCGCCGTGATGCTTCCCGTGATCGCCAGACCTCCAAGGATCTTGGATGCGTTTTTGCCTGCGCTCCTGCGCACTGCCTTTGCAAATGTTTTCAGGTTCATGTTCGCACCTCCAAAAATTTATAAAAAAGAAAGAGCCTACGATTTCTCGTAAGCTCTCGCCTTTCAGATATGCCCGTGCTGCTTCAAATTCTCGAAGCGAATTTCTGTTTCACGCTGATCATCGCGCTCCAGTTGGATCTGGTAACGGATATACTCGTACAGTCTGGTCGGCTGCTTCTTCAGATAGTGATACAGCCCTGTAAAGCCGTATCCTACTGAACGTGCAACTGCCTTCAGCCCGCGTACCATTGCCTTGTCCATCTTTGCATAATAGTCGTGATCGTACATAAATGTCAATCTCCTTCGTTTGTCAGTTTGGATATCTCTTCCATAAGGGGGACTGTATTTTTCGCGTTTACAGGCTCTTTTCTGTAAGCTGGCGCTGAACCTCCTCCCGCACCATGTCCTGCATTTCCTCTTCGCTGCGCTGCTCCTCGATCAGGTCGTGGCCAAAGCTCAGGATCGCGCTTGCAGCCATCATGGCCACGGATGCAACTTTCCACCAATTGATCTTCTTCATATTCATTCTCCTTTTCAAAATTCAAAATGGTTCCCGTCTGGTCGGGTCATAATCCAGATACTCTTTGATCGGCTCCTGGAATGCTGTCACATAGTACACTTCCAATCCATCATCCGTTGTCTGCCGGGCATAGTTGAAGTCGATCCAGTAATATTCCCACTCGTTGCTCAGATACTCCGCGCGCCAGCCCAACATATCTCCTTCCGGTATAAAGTCCAGTCCGGGCAGGAAGGAGTAGAAGTCATTCAGCGAGACTTCTCCATTCAACGCAAAGTTCCGGTTCACGTTGTAGAAGGCATCCATCAGCTCCGTTTCCGTTGCATGGAAATATCTTTTTGAGATAGGCTCGTAGCAGAGCAGCTTTTCTTCGTCTGTGCCTGCCGGGGCGGGGGTCTCCAGAACATCCTGCGTGTCCTTGTAAATATCTTTTTCTTCTTCCACGCCGATTTGCTCTGCTACCTGCCTGCGGTACTCCTGATAGGTCTTTCCCAGCGCCATGTACGCTGCCGTCAGACTTGCGATCTGCTTCTTGTTCAGCGCATTGGAGCCCAGGATGCAGGCAATGGTACCTCCGCCCAGAATTGCCGCTGGAATATACGCTTTCCAGCAGACTTTAGCAATGCCCTTCTTCGTCAACGACTCCTCCACAATGCCCTGTTCATCTTCGTTGTATTTTCGTAAAGCCTCGTCTACTTCGAGAAGATGCTTTGCCTTCGTAGTCGCCCGCCCGGTCTCGATGGCCGTTGCTACCACACCTACAGATGCCGCCACCGCCAGAATGGTGCCACCGTGCTTGCGCAGAAATCGTGCGCACGTTTTCGTCAGTTTCATTGTTCAACCTCCAAATTTCAAAAGCAGAAGTTTATCTCTTCCGGAATCGGCCAACAGTCATCATCGCCTTCTTCCTCGGGGATGTAGCTGTCACCACTTATGGTGAATTCACCATTTTTAAGCTTGTTCATCATAATAACTGTTCCGTCGTTACTTTCTTGTATAAGCCGCAGTTCCTCCTCGGTTAATTCCATATGCACACCAAGGCGCATCCATACAGATTTCTTTACAGCACTCATAATGTTCAACCTCCATAAAAATTAAGAGCCGCGGATTTCTCCACGGCTCTAGCTTTAATGATTAGCTCGTATTAACGTTCCATAAAGTTCGTATCTATTAAATCATATTCCACATCATGGTCGTTGGAATTGCCGATAAATATCGAAAACGCCTTATCAAGGTCGGTAAAGTCGCACACTGCAATTTCATTATTTTTGAATGCAGGTGAGCCAACCAGTGCCTCGCACATGCGATCACGAAATTTAGCCATTTCCTCAGGATTTTTGCATTTGATGTTCAAAACGATCATAGTTTCGTACCTCCAAAATATAATTCTGAGACTAACCATCTCATAAAGCATCGAGAAATTTTCGCGTCAGATCACATCAGCTTTCTTGAGAATATCCATCAGCTGCGGCTTGGTCATCTCTGCGTCCAACTCCAGATGCACCTTCAGCTTCTGCTCTTTTTCGCTCCAGTTCGCCTGCACCTCACCCAGCTGCACCTCTGTGCCGGGCAACTGCTTTTTCAGTATCTTGTTGATGACCTGCGAGATGATGCGGCGCAGAAAACTCGACCGGATCAGCATAATGTCCTCCATAATGTTCAACCTCCAAAAATAAAAATGAAAAAAGAGAGTGGAGATCGAATCCACACCTCCACAATGAAGTGGCGCTCTACCATTTGAGCTATCTCTTCCATAAGGGAACATGAATTTTTCGCTGCTTGATAAAAAGATAAGAGGGCGTGATCTTTCAGATTTTGTCCTCTTCCAGATTGCTCTCTTCGTCTTTTGTATCAACCCAATTGTTCAGTTTGCTCATCTGATAATACGCCCATCCGCACAATGCCAAGCTAATGCTTGCACATGCGGCGCAGTATTTGAAATAAGCCCCATAAGTAATAGGTTTGTTCATAAAGTTCTTAATAGCTTTCATCATAGTAATTTCTCCTTTCAATGTAAGCCCTCTTACCTCCATAATAGAAGCTGTATTTTTCGCGCCGAAAAGAAAGAGCCCATGCTTTCGCATAAGCCCTTCTCCGGGTCGGCCCAACTCAAGTTGTGTTCAACCGGTCTATCGTCAAATATCAGTCTTTCGACGGCCGGAATGCCCGACACAACAGCCATACAATAACGGTTACAATCGCCATTGCAATTGCTGTCATGATCATCTGCCCAACCGTAATCGAATAATTCCAAATTTTCTTAAAAATAGATTCGTTCATATTACATTCTCCTTTTCTTGGGCCTTTGTCCCATAAAGCACGGAGAATTTTTCGCGCCTAGATCAAACTCCGGTCAAACACGGTTTCCCAACGTTCTTTTTTCAGTGGTTTCATGCGCAGTGCCCACATGATCTGCCGTACGGTCACAGTCGGGTATTCGCCCTTTGCGTTTTTCTTCCTGGCGTGGCTGTCAAAATACTGTCGGAACCCTTCATGCAGATAGATCTTGTCGGTCAGCCAGGGGTCAATGGCGCTCCAGTAAGTGGCCTTGGTTTTCTCGTTGTAGCGCTGCTGGATCACGCATAGGCCTTTTCCCTGTTCCCGGTAGAGCGTGCAGACACGGTACACCGGATGATTGCACCGGTAAACGCTCCCGTAGTAGCTCGTCCACTCTTTTGGTGGTATGTCGTGATATCTCATAAAAATAAAGAGAGCCCGCAGCTTTCGCCACGAACCCTCTCGGTTCCTCCTTTACTTTCTGTCCGTAAAGCCTCTCTTGATCTCATGGAGACCATCGTTCATTGCTCTGGAAAGCGGCGCTACACCGCCAGCCTCGCAGATCGACCAGTATACCGTCGTACCAATCGTTCCAAGAAACGTCAGGCAGCTGATGCCAAACTTTGCCCACTCAATGCGCCGTGCCTTGGCAGCCTTCTCCTGATCGTTGATGACCTCCTGGCCCTTCCGCCGTTCCTCATCCTCTTTCAGGTTCTGGTTGCTCTCCTGCTCGTCGCTCTTGAGCTGCATGTCGTACAGCTGCAATGCCATCTTCGCCGTGTTCGTGTACTCTTCCGTACCCGGTTTCAAGTCCTTGAGACTTTCCAGCGATTGCTTTGCCGCTTCCTTCAGCAATTCCTTGTTTTCGTAGTTTTCCATTTTGATTTTTCTCCTTTACAAAGTAATTAGAGTTTCCTCCATTAAGCACCATGTTTTTCTCGCGTCAGGTCCAGTTTGTGCACCCGCAGCATGATGTACTTGTCGCCTTCAAAATTCTTCACCTCCTCGTCCAGGCTCAGGCTCAGGCTCAGGTAGGGCCAGTCGGGGGAATCCTCCTCGCCGATCAGCAGCTCGCCCACTTCGTAAATATCACGGTAATGGAACCAGCGGTAGAGCGCCATCCCGAAGAGCAGCCCCAGAACGATAGCAACGAATAGCACAGCATAGTAGATGTACAGCATTTTGAAAATCTCCTTTTAATAATGTAGTGGATAAAACGGTCTTCTGCGTGATGAAAAAATAAAAGAGCCTACGATTTCTCGTAAGCTCTCTACGCCTTAGATGTCGTTGCGAATCAGAAACAGGTCATTTCTACTTCGAGTTGCTCTCACAATTCCGTTCGCACGAAGCAACGCGATCGCATTGGCATAAGCCGAACGTGCATTCCTAGCATTCTTATACTCGTCTGTATTCACATACATAACTTTCTGATTACTTTCGATAACCACGCGGACCTTGTCCATTGCGTTCACATAGCCTCTGTCGTAATTTGTTTTTACTCGGTAGCTCATAGTTTCAATCTCCTTTATTCATATTCGGAAGACATCCTTCCATAAAGCACAGGGAAAATTTCGCGTTGCTTCGTTACGGCCTATTCTAAAATAGAAAAAAGAAAAGAGCGCATGTTTCCATACGCCCGTTTTCCGGTCAGAATCCATCAGCGGATACCACACCGAACATTGTTCAGCATGAGGAGTTCTTCGCCCTCATTCCAGCCCGCATACTTGTCGTTATACGACTCGTTAAATGCGGCCATAATAGAGTTCATCATTTCCTCAAAGCCCTTCACAATATTCTCCAGCATAGTAAATACCTCCTAAAATTGTTTATTTCTTTCCATAATAGAAGGTGAAATTTTCGCGTCTGCGTAAAAAATAAGAGCCTGTGTTTCCACAAGCTCCATTTTGATCAGTGTTTCTTTTTTGTTCTGCTTTTCACCTCGTTTGTCTTTGCTCCGATCAGCTTTGCCAGTCTGACCAGAATCACAACGATCAAGATCCAGATAATCAAGTTAAACATATCAACATACCACCTTTCATAAAGGCAGCTGTATTTTTCGCGTCCAGATAAAAAGAAAGAGCCGCAGATTTCTCCACGGCTCTCGCCTTTATAAAACGATGTAGTTCGTCGGTTTGGTTACATGCTCGATGATTCCTGCTTTCTTCAGCAGCTCAAAGTCTCGTGCAATGCCGCCCAAGTCATAGTTTTCGAGCCTGAGCTGATACTCGCATTTCTTATGATCCTTATCACCACAGCTTCCCAGCTTGTCTACCAGTGAATCAATGATTCGACTGTCAACATCGCAGTTTCTGCGGATGACTTCTCTCATAAGATCGCGACGATCAGTCATATCGTCAACACCCTTCACGTCAATGTACATAATAGTCTTTTTTGCCTTAAACATAGTAAAATCTCCTTTACATAATCAAATTTTCGTGAACTTTCGTCCATAAAGGAGCCTGTATTTTTCGCGTCATGCCCGCTCCCGGCTGAGTATCCAGAAGAACTTGCGATAGAGGTTATAGTACATCTCCGATCCGCAAGGGCAGCCCCTGGCCCGAAGATTATTATAGGAGAACCCTTCTGTCACACCCTTCAATAGGTATGATCCAACCGCTGGCTCTTTTAACTCGGCAATACAACTGTCAATCAGTTCAATGCGCTGCGAATAGTATGCTCGTACAATGGCACAGCGTTCGGTCGGGTTAGAAGGGATGTTTCCTCTTACGATGCCGCCAATGTCATCTCCATGCGCTTCCCAACCGCTCGCCAGTGCAATGTTCTTTTTCCACTCAGGGTATTGGAAGCAAAAATGTTTCAATTCGTAGTATCGATGCCGAGATAAATGATACGGGTTCTTCTCGGAAAGTTCTGGTTTCTCGTGTCGCATCACTTTCCCTCCCATACATAACCGGTCTGCGCGTATAGGAGCTTGGGTGAAATATAGTAGCTGATTCTCCCGTATTTTGAATCCATCTGTTTGATATCGGTTATCTTCTCTCCATTCCTCGTAGCTTCACCAATGGGGAGCCATCCTGCAATAATTCCTGCTCTTACCCACGATGGATCTCTTCCATACACTTTTGCGGCCACTCGTACCGGGACACTTCCGGCTCCAAATACAGTCTGTTCCATTTCGTTTAACTCCTTTTTGATTTTTACCAAGCTCATTTCCACATCTTGGTACTAAAAGGATGTTACTGGAAGAAACGGGAGTCTGCGTCATGCTTTTAATTTTTTCATGTATGAACCATTGACAGCCAGCAGAATATCGTTTAACCTAGAATAGCTTTCCAAATAGAAAAAGCCCGGTTTTCCGAGCTTTTTGTGCAATATTCTGTTTAATGTACGAAATATAGCACATTCATCATGCTATACTGAGAAAAAAGAAAGGATGCGATAATAATGTTGATCACCTGCCCGGAGTGCAATCTTCAGGCCAGCGATAAAGCCATCTCCTGCCCTCACTGCGGATATCCTCTTCGTGCGGAACCCTCCCAAACTGTCGTTGCCCCCAAAACCAGAAAGCATAATCGCCGTAGACGCTTACCAAACGGATTCGGCCAAATTACAGAGATCAAGAATGGTAACTTACGGAAACCCTTTCGCGTAATGGTAACCGTTGGAAAGAACGAAGAAGGCCGTCCTATCTGTAAGTCATTAAGACCGCAAGCCTATTTTGCTACCTACAACGAAGCCTATCAAGCTTTGCTGGATTTTCGTCGTAATCCGTTTGATCTTGGCAACTCTGTAACACTTAAAGACTTGTATGAGAGGTGGTATGAAACCCGCGTAGGCAAGGTCAGTCGTTTCACTCTCGCTCGGTATCGCACATCGTGGGATTATTCCTCGTCCATCCAGAATAAGCGAGTTTGTGAAATCAGAATTTCTGATTTGCGGAACTGTATCGAAAACGGTGTCATTCTGTATGCCGGTAAAGAGCGCCACCCTGAAAATAATGCTAAGGATTCAATTAAAACACTTTACAATAACCTGTTTGATTATGCCGTTGCCTGCGGAATCATCGATAAAAATCCCGCCAGACAATTTACGATCGATTCCGGGTATGTCCGAAAGCCAAATAGTCATATTCCATATTCAGATGAAGAAATCGAAATTCTGTGGAATAGTCTTGATAAGAGCCCTATTGTTGATATGATTCTGATTCAGTGCTATTCCGGATGGCGGCCTGGCGAACTATGTGACCTTCTGGTTGCTAACGTAGATCTGGAGCATAGGACCTTCACTGGTGGTAAGAAAACAAAAGCGGGAACAAACCGGACGGTTCCGATTCATTCCCGCATTTATGATCTTATTCAGGCCCGTTACGAAAAAGCCCTCAAAATCAATTCGCCATATTTATTTAATCATATGTCTAAAGGTAAAAATGCCCATACCAACTACGCTTCGTTCGAGGCCAGACTCCTTGTCACTGTTAAAGAACTCAACTTAAATCCTGCACATACTGGACACGACGGACGTGTACATTTTGTTACATCCGCAAAGAAAGCTGAAGTTGACGAGTACGCTTTGAAACGCATAATCGGGCACTATATTTCCGACCTCACCGAACGTGTCTATACAGCTCGCAGTACCGACTGGCTACAAAAAGAAATCCAAAAAATCCCTTAATGGCTGTCGATTCATGTATGATCAGTGTACGAATCGCTCAATTTCAGGGCATTTTCTTTGCACTTTTGAAGCCTTCGTTGAGCTTAATTTAGCGTATCAACGTTCATCTGCATCCAATTCTCAGATAGAAATGGTGTTGCACACGTCAATGAGCACGGGGTCCAGCGTCTTGGTCATCTCCAACGCCTCATCCACGGGGTAATCCACAAGGTGCTCACCCTTCATACCAACGATGCGGTTGTACTTACCCTGCTCCAGCAGGCAGACGGCGTGATAGCCCATTGCGGAAGCATTCACGCGGTCACGCAGAGTGGGAGAGCCACCGCGCTGGACATGGCCCAGAATGGTGGCGCGGGTATCGATGCCGGTGCGGGCCTGGATCTCGTTGGCGATCTCCTGAGAGTGGCCAATGCCCTCGGCAACGATGACAATGAAGTGACGCTTACCGGTGCGCTGCGTCTCGGTGATCTTATCCAGAATGTCGTGCTGCATATCGAATTCCTTTTCGGGCAGCAGCACAGCCATGGCACCGGAGGCAATGGCAACGTTCAGAGCGATGTAACCCGCATTGCGGCCCATGACCTCGACCACGCTGCAGCGGTCATGGCTCTGGGTGGTATCGCGCAGCTTGTCGATCATTTCCAGGGCGGTGTTCATTGCGGTATCGTAGCCGATGGTGTAATCGGTGCAGGCGATATCATTATCGATGGTGCCGGGCAGACCGATCATCGGAATGCCGCGGTGTGCCAGCTCACGGGCACCACGGTAGGAGCCGTCGCCGCCGATGACCACCAGCGCGTCAATGCCCAGCTCACGGCACTTTGCAGCGCCCTTGTCCTGACCCTCCTTGGTCTTGAACTCCAGGCAGCGGGCCGTATACAGGATGGTGCCACCGGCAGAGATGATATTGGAAACGCTGCGCAGGTTCATTTCAAAGCACTCGCCGTCCAGCAGGCCATTGTAGCCGCGCTGAATGCCGATCATACGGAAGCCCTTGTGCAGGCCTGCACGGACAACGGCGCGAACTGCAGCATTCATACCCGGAGCGTCGCCGCCGCTGGTCAGCACACCAATCGTTTTGATTTGCTTTTCCATGGAAAGATTCCCTCCAATTGTTTCGTCATTTACCTATGGAGCACTTACCCTCTCTCTTTGGGCACCGGCTCCATCGCCTTGCTCAGATCAAAACTTACCTTTAGACATTATAACACAGTTCCCGCTTGAATCCAATACCTTTTTGGCACTTCGTTAAAAGTTTATTAAAATTCACAGGCGTACGTCTTGGCGTCGTTTTTGGCACACCTGCACCAAGTTTGAATCGTTCCTGCGCATGTCATTTTGTTGCAACATTCTTTTCGCCCACGATGCGATGCAGTTCCTCAAAGAAAAGCGGATGACCTGACGTATACAGCCTGCGGGGAGCCGCCAGCTTCTGTTTTGTGTCCTCCAGATAGAAGATCACCGGCATATCACCGTCAAAAATCTCCAGCAGATTGACCACCTTGGCGTACTCCGGGCTGGTGCGGGATGGCAGCCGGACGTAGAGCCGCCGGGCAGCATCCCGCATCTGATTGGGGCGGTTGGCCTGCGGCCTGACGGGGTTATAGCCCTCAATGGGCGAAATACTCTCGGCGACCAGGCGGGCAGGTTCATCCTCTCGGATAGACAAGCGGCCCTCAATGACCACGACCGCGTTATCGTGCAGCACGTCCCGGAATGTTTCCAGTGTACGCGGGAACACGATGACCTCCATGGTGCCGGTCAGATCCTCTACGCTGGTATAGGCCATCATGCTGTTGGTCTTTGTCGTCACCATTTTGCTTTTGACAATGGTGCAGACGATGCGGACATGGCTATTGTCCGGCACATTGGCATCCTCGCCGGTCAGAGCTTTGATGGTGTGGGTGGCAAACTGAGCCGACTGCTCCCGGTAGGCATCCAGCGGATGACCAGAAAGGTACAGGCCGCTAACCTCTTTCTCCTGTTGAAGCAGCTCGGCGTGGGTATACTCAGGGCAGGGCTTGATCTCATAGCTGTCGGCGGCAGACGTATCGTCCGTGCCGCTCATCATCGAGAAGAGGTCGATCTGACCATCCAGATTCTTCCGGCTGTCACTCTCGATGCTCTTGAGCACGCCCTCAGTTGCTTCGACCAGACTGCGGCGGTTAGAGCCGAGATTATCAAAGGCACCGGCCTTGATGAGGCTTTCCACAGTGCGGCGGTTCAGCTCGGCGCCATGCATCCGTTTGCAGAAATCGTACAGGCTGGTATAAGGCTTTTCCTGCCGCTCCTCTACGGAGCGCTCGATCAGCCGGGTGCCGACATTTTTCACGGCATTCAGGCCAAACCGGATCCGACCGCTGTCCTCTGCAGTAAAGCCGCTGCCCGAGATATTGATATCCGGCGGCAGGACCTTGATCCCCAGTCGGGCGCACTCGCCGGAATACTCGATGACCTTGCCGGTGTTGTCCAGGACACTGGTCAGCAGAGCAGCCATAAACTCGCTGGGGTAATGGCACTTGAGGTAGGCTGTCTGGAATGCCACATAGGCATAACAGGCGGCATGACTCTTGTTGAAGGCGTAGGATGCAAAGCTGGACATCTCATCGTAAATTTCGTTTGCAACCTTTTCCGAGATGCCGTTTGCCACACAGCCCGGGCACTCGTTGCCGGGGTCCGTGCAGCCATGGACAAAGTGTTCCCGCTCTGCCTCCATCACAGCGTGTTTCTTCTTGCTCATGGCACGGCGGACATTATCTGCCTGCCCGAACGAAAAGCCTGCCAGCTCCCGGAAGATCTGCATGACCTGTTCCTGATAGACGATGCAGCCATTGGTCACATCCAGAATGTGGGCCAGCTGCGGGGTCTTATAGCTGATTTTGTCCGGTTCATGGCGGTTGCGCAGGTAGGTCGGGATGGAATCCATCGGGCCGGGGCGGTACAGGCTGATCAGAGCGATGACATCTTCCAAATTCTGCGGCTGCAGGCCCACCAGCACCTGCTTCATACCCGAGGATTCAAGCTGGAACACGCCTTCGGTCTCACCCCGGGAGAGCATTTTGTAGGTTTCGGGATCGTCATAATCCAGCTTGGCGATGGAGAAATCCGGTTCTTTTTTCTGAATTGCCAGCTCCGCATCCCGGATGACCGTCAGGGTGCGCAGACCGAGGAAGTCCATCTTCAGCAGGCCCAGCTCCTCGATCTCCGTCATGTTAAACTGGGTCACGGGCAGGCCATCGTTGGTGGCAAGGGGCAGATAATAATCCGTTGGTTCCGGGGTAATCACAACACCGGCTGCATGGGTAGAAGCGTGGCGGGGCATTCCCTCCACCTTCATGGCAGTGTCGAGCAGTTCCGTCACCTTCGGGTCCGTTTCATACATCCGCCTGAGCTCCGGTGAGACCTCCAACGCATGTTTGATGGTCATTTTGAGCTCCGCCGGGACCTGCTTTGCCACTACATCCACTTCCTGATACGGCATTCCCATCACACGGCCCACATCGCGAATCGCATTGCGGGCAGCCATGGTGCCAAAGGTAACGATCTGAGCTACATGATCAGCGCCATACTTGCGGTTGACGTAGTCGATCACTTCCTGGCGGCGCTCGTAGCAGAAGTCCACGTCGAAATCGGGCATACTGACACGTTCCGGGTTCAGGAAGCGCTCAAAGATCAGGTTATAGCGGATGGGGTCAATGTCAGTGATGCCCACGCTGTATGCTGCGATACTGCCCGCACCGGAGCCACGGCCCGGGCCCACCGGGATTCCCTGGCTCTTGGCATAGTTGACGTAATCCCAGACGATGAGGTAATAGTTGGTATAGCCCATCGTCTTGATGACACTGATCTCGTAGTTCAGGCGGTCTTTGTTGGCCTGCGGCACATCGGAACCGTAGCGGCGCTCCAGACCCTCCCAGCAGAGCTTTTCAAAGAACGCCTGGTTGTCCATGCCGCCGGGGGCCTTATAATACGGAATTTTGGTGTTGCCAAACTCAAAATCAAAATTGCACTGGTCGGCAATGATCTGTGTGTTGGCACAGGCATCCGGCACCATGGCAAACAGATCGTACATCTCATCCGTTGTTTTAACGTAGAATTCGTCGGTCTGGAACTCCATACGGTCGGCATCCTGCATGGTTTTTCCGGTTTGGATGCAGAGCAGGATCGCCTGCATCTTGGCATCCTCCTTGCGCAGGTAGTGAGAGTCGTTGGTGGCGGCCATGGGGATGCCGGTCTCCCGTGCCAGCTTGATGAGCTGGGGCAGCACAATGTTATCCTCTTCCAGCCCGTGATCCTGCAATTCAATGTAGTAATTGCCCTCGCCAAAGAGGTCGCGATACCACAGGGCAGAAGCCTTAGCGCGCTCGTAATCGCCGGACAGGATCGCCTGCGGGATCTCGCCCGCCAGGCAGGCAGACAGGCAGATGAGGCCTTCGTGGTATTGCTCCAGCAGTTGCTTATCCACACGCGGCTTGGAGTAGAAGCCCTCGATAAAGGCGGCAGAAACCAGCTTGGCAAGGTTTTTATAGCCCGTCTCGTTCTTGCACAGCAGGATCAGATGATTGTTGCCATCGATCTTGTTCACCTTATCAAAGCGGGTGCGGGTGGCCACATAGACCTCACAGCCGATGATGGGCTTGACACCTGCCTTTTTGGCTGCCTTGTAAAACTGCACACAGCCGTACATCACACCGTGGTCGGTGCAGGCAATGGCAGTCTGGCCGCACTCCTTCACCCGATCCATCAGCTGGTCAATGCGGCAGGCACCGTCCAGCAGGCTGTATTCTGTATGGATATGGAGGTGGACGAAGTCTCTTCCCTGCTTATTGCCCTCACTGGGTTCGATCATTTCGTTTCCTCCTTTTCCGCGTTTTCTTCCAATCGTCTGCGCAGATCCTCTGCCAGCGCTTCCAGCTTCTTCATCCGGTGCGAAAGCCCCGATTTGCTCACGGGCGGGTCAAAGCAGCCACACAGAGCTGTCAGGGACAAGTCCGGATTTTCCATTCGAATGGCCGCAGCCTGCTGCAAGACCTCGGGCAGTGTTTCCAGCGCACCCTGCTCCTGCAAAAAACGGATTGCACGGGTAGTCTGGGCATTGGCCCGGGCCGTTTTGCCCAGATTTGCGGTATCACAATTGGTCTGACGGTTGATCTGGTTGCGCAGCTGCTTGACTGCCTTCTGGGCATTCATCCGGGCTGAAGCTTCTGCCGCTCCCATAAGCGCAAGGATGCGCTCCACGCTGGCGCTGCTTTTGACGTAAATCAGGTTTACGCCGTTGCGGCGGGTACGGTGGGGCGCAAATTCATGCTCAGCAAGCAGGGCCTCAAAATCCTTTGCAAGGTTGGTGCGTCCGGTCAGAAATTCCAGATTATACTCCTTCTGTGGGTCCGTCACAGTGCCGCCGCACAGGAACGCCGTGCTGATATAGGCACTCACGCAGGTCTGACACCGGATGAGCCCCGGGTCGATCTGCAAGCTCGTCTCGCTGCCCGTGGTGCCGAACAGCTCGTGCATCCGGCGCACCTGCTCCGGCTCCCGGATGCCGAACTCATACACCACACCGCTGGGGCGGGGCTTTTCCCGCACCGTACCCTGCACGCCGCAGCGGGCAAACAACTGTTCGGCCACACGGGCGGTCAGCTCCTGCTCAGTTTGCAGCACAAGGCCCCGTGCATCAAAATATTTGGCAAAGCAGGCGATGCCATAGGCTGCCGCCCGCACACAGCAATCCTTTTGCAGCTGTAAACTGCGCTGTGCGATCTCTTCCCGTGCCTGGGATGCAAAACTCATGTCACTCTCATTTCTGTTCTCACGGGCTCTGCCGGGTCAGCGCGCCGCATCACGGTGCTGAATGCCGGTCTGATAGCCCAGTTGTTTGCAATATTCCGCGATTTTCCGCGCAAAGGTAATCGAGCGGTGCTTGCCGCCCGTGCAGCCCACTGCAATGGTCAGCTGGCTTTTCCCCTCCTTGACATAGAGGGGCAGCGCATACTCCAGAAAACCTTCGTACCTGCGCAGCAGTTCCTTTGCCTCCGGGTGGCCCATGACAAAATCTACCACTTCCTCATCCAGCCCCGTTTTATGCTTGAGCTCCGGGATATAGAAAGGGTTGGGCAGGCAGCGGACATCCAGCACCAGGTTCGCATCCTCCGGGATGCCGAACTTGAAGCCGAAGGACATCACGGTGAGCCGCATTGCTGCCTTTGCCCCGCCATCTGGCGCAAACAGATTACAAATGCGCTCCTTGTTCTGGGCCGTGGAGAGAAACTCCGTGTTGATGGTGTAGTCTGCCCGTTCCCGGAAGGGCTGCAGGATCTGTCGTTCCTTTGCCAGCGCTTCCCGGGTGGAAATGCCCTCGGCAATGCTGATGGGATGGCGGCGGCGGGTCTCACTGTAGCGGCGCATCAGCACATCATCCGGGGCATCGATGAATAAGATCTCGTACTCGATGCCCTGCTCATCCAGCTGGTGCAGCGCCTGTTCGATCTGCTCGCTGGTGTGGCAGCCGCGCACATCCATAGAGAGCGCCACCCGCTTGAGCTGGTTATCGCCTGCCTTGGAGAACGCCGTGATGCTGGGCAGAAGCTCTGCCGGAACATTGTCGATGCAAAAAAAGCCGATATCCTCCAGTGCGTTCATCGCAACCGATTTTCCCGCACCGGAAAGCCCGCTGACGATCAGAAGATCCATACCATTTTCCCTCTTATGCCTTGACCACTCGAATTTCCTTTTCCAGGTCGTACCCGGTCTTTTCCTTTACGACTGCCCGCACCTCATCGCACAAGGCCAGCACATCAGCGCAGGTCGCGCCGCCCAGATTCACCACAAAGCCGCAGTGCTTCTCGCTGACCGCAGCCCCGCCGTGGCGATAGCCCCGCAGGCCGCACTGGTCGATGAGGGCAGCCGCAAACGCTCCCACCGGCCGCTTGAAGGTGCTGCCGGCGCTGGGCTTATCCAGCGGCTGCTTATCGACGCGCTTCTGCATCAGCTCATCCATCCGGGCCTTGATGGCTGCCGAATCTCCACGCTTCAGGTGGAACTTTGCGCTCAGGATGCAGCCGCCGTTTTCCTCAAAGATGCTGTGCCGGTAGGAGAGGTTGAGGTTTGCGGCATCTTCTGTCACGATCTCGCCTTCTCTGGTCAGATACGTCACAGAGACCAGCACGTCCTTCATTTCTCCGCCGTAGGCACCGGCATTCATATAAACTGCACCGCCCACTGTGCCGGGGATGCCATAAGCAAATTCCAGGCCGGTCAGGCTGCTGCCCAGCGCCGCCTTACACAGAGCAGAAAGCTTCAAGCCCGCGCCAGCGATGACTGCATCGTAGATCTCACCCGGCTCTGCACCCGGATGGCTGACGTTCTCCAGAAAACCGACTCCCATTTTCAGAGCCGTGGTATCCACGACCACGCCCCGGTAGCCTGTATCCTCAAACAGGATGTTGCTGCCGTTGCCCAGCAGGTAATATTTCACACCGCACGCTTTGCACAGTGCGATCACGCGGCAGAGCTGCTCTTCTGTCTCCGGCCGGGCAAAAACATCCGCCGGGCCGCCAATTTTAAAGGTGCAGTGGGCAGCAAGGGATTCGTTTTCGACAAAGCGGATCTTCTCCGCCTGCAGCTGTTGTTTCAATCGTTCCATAAAACAGGATTCCTTTATCTGTAATCTTCATTCAACGGTGCCGTCCAGACCCAGACGGATCAGCAGCTCCTTGGCGGCATTATAGCCCATCCGCTTCTGGCGGTTGTTGATGGCGGCGGTTTCCAGCACAACAGCCAGGTTGCGTCCCGGGGAGACCGGGATGCTGGTGCTGGGGATATTCACACCTAAAATCTCGTAATATTCGCTCTCCAGTCCGGTGCGCTGATAGTTCTTGGTGGGGTCCCATGCTTCCAGCTGAACCACAAGATCCAGGCTCTCGCTCTCCTTGACCGCACCCACGCCGAACACACGGGCCACATTGACGATACCGATGCCGCGCAGCTCGATAAAATGGCGGATGTTCTCCGGGGCCGTGCCCATGATCTGACGGTTGGAGACCTTGCGCAGCTCCACCGCGTCGTCCGCCACCAGACGGTGGCCGCGCTTGACCAGCTCAATGGCCAGCTCACTCTTGCCGATGCCGCTGTCGCCCAGGATCAGGATCCCTTCACCATACACCTCCACCAGCACGCCGTGGCGGGTGATGCGGGGTGCCAGCTCCAGATTCAGCACGCTGATCAGACTGCCCATCAGGGTGCAGGTCATCTCGTTGGAGCGGAGCAGGGCCACCCCGTGCTTCTGAGCCAGTTCCAGCATCTCAGGAAATGGTTCCAGTTCCTCACTGCGGCAGACAATGACAGCCGGAGGCTGCTGGCTGAACAGCTGGTCCAGCCGCTCGTACCGTTTCTCGGCAGAAAGACCGGAAAGAAAGTTCATCTCGGCCAGACCCAAGATCTGCAGCCGGAGTTTATCAAAGTAATCATAGTATCCGGCAAGGAACAGGCCCGGGCGGTTGACCTCCGCAATCTCGACATTGATCTCTTCCAGCCCTTTCGGGGTGTAGACCACATCCAGACTGACCTTTTCCGTCAGCTTCTTCAGCGAAACATTGAAATTCGCCATCGTTCTTCCTCCTGCACAAATGTTTCCTCTCCCTGCCCGGCAGCACACCGGCTGCGGGGCACGCTTTTTCTTTCCCTTATTATAAACGAGATGGTTTCGGATTACAATGATTCTGCCGGAAAATCTTCATTCCGGAGCCTGCATCCCGTTGCATCCTCCCTCATATCCATTTATAATAGAGATGGTGCATCCCTGCACTGGGAAACAGTCATTCACTTTACACGCTTTTTACATTCTCTGGATTTCCGATTTTACATTCAAGCTCTATACTCATAAATAGGAGAACATTCCGTCAAATAAACGTGTCAAACAAAGCGAGGAACTTCAAATGACTGTTTTTAATGTATTTTCCCTGCTGGGCGGCCTGGCCTTGTTCCTGTTCGGTATGGACATCATGGGCAAGGCGCTGGAAAAGCAGGCCGGCGGCCAGCTGCAAAAGATCCTGAGCAAACTGACTGACAACCCGCTCAAGGGCTTTTTCCTGGGTCTGTGCGTCACCGCCGTGATCCAGAGCTCCAGCGCCACCACCGTTATGGTGGTCGGCTTTGTCAACAGCGGCATCATGGAGCTGCATCAGGCCATCGGCGTTATCATGGGCAGCAATGTGGGCACCACGGTCACCAGCTGGATCCTGAGCCTTTCCGGCCTGCAGGGCGACAGCTTCCTGATCAATATGCTCAAGCCCACCTCCTTCAGCCCGGTGCTGGCCTTTATCGGCATCCTTCTGTACATGGGCAAAAGCGAAAAGCGCAGGGGTGTCGGCACCATTCTGATCGGCTTTGCCGTGCTGATGACCGGTATGACCGCCATGTCCAATGCTGTGCTGCCCCTGCAGAATGAGGCATGGTTCACCAACCTGTTCATCCGCTTCTCCAATCCTCTGCTGGGCGTTCTGGTGGGTGCCGTTGTCACCGGCATCATCCAGAGCTCCAGCGCCAGCGTTGGTATTCTGCAGGCACTGAGCGCCACCGGTGTCATCACCTACGGCAGTGCCATTCCCATCATCATGGGCCAGAATATCGGCACCTGCGTCACCGCGCTGATCTCCTCTGTGGGTGCCAATAAAAATGCGCGCCGCGCCGCCATGGTGCACCTGTACTTCAACATCATCGGTGTCACCCTGTTCCTGGCTGTTTTCTATGGTGCAAACCTGCTGCTTGACTTTGCCTTTGTCAATGAGACGGTCACTGCCTGGGGCATTGCCGTGGTCCACTCCATCTTCAACCTGACGGCCACCGCTGTTCTGCTGCCCTTTGCAAATGGGCTGGAAAAGCTGGCCATCCTCACCATTCCGGACGATGCCGAAAAAGAGAGCTTTGCTCTGCTGGATGAGCGCCTGCTGAACACTCCCGCCGTGGCTGTGGAACGTGCCCGTGCCGCCACTGCAGACATGGCCGAGCTGGCCCGTGTGGGCGTGGTGCAGGCCATGAGCCTGACCCACAAGTGGGATGATTCCCTTGCCCAGAAGGTGCGGGAGGAAGAGGAAAAGGTGGACAAATATGAGGATGCACTGGGCACCTATCTCGTCAAGCTGTCCAGCCGTGAAATGAGCCACGCCGACAGCCAGAGTGTGAACACTCTGCTCCACACCATCAGCGATTTTGAGCGCATCAGCGATCACTCTGTAAATGTTCTGAGCTCCGCCGAAGAGATCCACGCCAAGAGCATTGAGTTTTCCAAGGATGCACAGGAGGAGCTGCAGGTGCTGGAGGGGGCCGTGCAGGATGTGCTGAGCCGCACCACCGACGCATTCCGCAAAGGTGACCTGCACCTGGCCGGCAAGGTCGAGCCGCTGGAGACCGTTGTGGATGAACTGGTGCGTGCCATCAAGGCCCGCCATGTGGTCCGCCTGCAGACCGGCAGCTGTTCCATTGAGTATGGTTTTGTTCTGGAAGATCTGCTGACCAACTATGAGCGTGTCTGCGACCACTGCAGCAATGTGGCTGTTGCCCAGATCGAGGTGGCACAGGACAGCTTTGATACCCACGCTTACCTGAACGACCTGCGCTACGGCAACGAGACCAAGGAAAGCGAACAGTTCCAGCGCCGTCTGGATCGTTACCGTGAGCGCTATCTCTTCCCTGACAGCGACACTGCACCCGCAGCCGCAAAGGAGGAACCCAACAAATGATCTACATTGTAGAAGACGATGCCGCCATCCGCGAGCTGGAGCAATATGCACTGCAATCCAGCGGATACGAGGTACAGAGCTTTGAAACCTCTGAGCCTTTCTGGCAGGCCATGCGCACCGCAGAGCCTGAGCTGGTCATTCTGGATGTGATGCTGCCCGGTGAGGACGGTTTCTCCATCCTGAAAAAGCTCCGCAATACCCCTGCTCTGCGCCGCCTGCCCATCATCATGGTCACAGCAAAATCCAGCGAGCTGGATACCGTGCGCGGGCTGGACTGCGGTGCAGATGATTACATCACTAAACCCTTTGGCATCATGGAATTTCTGAGCCGGGTGCGGGCCGCCCTGCGCCGCTCTGCCCCCGAGGAAAAGCAGAACGTTTATGCCTTCCACGAGATCCTGCTGGACAACGCCCGCCACAGCGTGACTGTAAATGGCACCCATATTGACCTGACTTACAAGGAATACAGTCTGCTGCGCCTGCTGCTGGAGAACACGAACCTTGTCGTGACCCGCGAGACCATTCTGCAGGTGGTATGGGGCACCGATATTTCTGTTGAGAGCCGCACCGTGGATATGCACATCCGCACCCTGCGCAAAAAGCTGGGGGACGCAGGCAGATATATCTGCACCGTGCGCAAGGTCGGCTACAAGCTGGCCGACAGTGAGGAGGGCGAGGAAGAATGAAACCGCAGAGCATGGAAGAAAAAATCAGTTACCGGCTGTTTTTCATGGGCTTCGTCGGTCTGGTCTGCACCGCCGTGCTCTGTCTCTTCGTCTTTCACAAAGCGTTCCGGGAACAGGCGTGGACCTCGCTGGAGCATCAGGCCGATCTGGTTTCCTCCGGATACGAGCAGCTTTCCTCTCCGGATCAGCTCTCCGTGTTTGTCAACGGAGACCTGCGCATTACCCTGATCGCAGCAGATGGCAGTGTGGTGTTCGAATCCGCCACTGACCAGCAGATGGAAAACCATCTGTCCCGCCCGGAGATCCAGCAGGCCATGCGGGAGGGTGTAGGCCGTGACTGCCGCGATTCCCAGACCATGGGGTACGAGACCTACTATTACGCCATGCTGCTGCCCGGCGGCGATATCCTGCGTGTGGCCCAGGATTCCGAGACCATCTGGTCGATCTACGACGCGGCCCTGCCCGCCATCATCCTGAGCTGCATCCTGATGATGGGTGCCGCAGCGCTGATTGCCGGGCTGCTGACCCGCAGTCTTGTCCAGCCCATTCTGAAAATGACGGATGACCTTGAGCACATTCAGGAAAACGTTCCCTACCGGGAACTCATCCCCTTTGCTGAGAGCATCCACTCTGACCGGCTGCTGCGGGAAAACAACGAGAAGATGCGGCAGGATTTCACGGCAAACGTCAGCCACGAGCTGAAAACTCCTCTGACCAGTATTTCCGGCTATGCGGAGCTCATTGAGACCGGCATTGCCAAACCCGCCGATGTGCCCGAGTTTGGCCGGAAGATCCATGTAGAAGCCAGCCGGATGATCCAGCTGGTGAACGATATCCTGCAGCTGTCGCACCTGGACAGCGTCAGCGAGACCCATGCACAGCCCGACATGGAAACGGTCGATCTGCTGGACGTGGCCAAGGATTGTGTGGAACGTCAGAAACTGAACGCGCAGCGCTCCTTCATCTCCCTGACCTATCTGGGCGAGAGCGCCAAAGTACTTGGCAACCGGGATCAGCTGGATGAGCTGTGCCAGAACCTGTGCGACAACGCCATCCGCTACAATCGCCCCGGTGGCAAGGTCCAGCTCATCACCTCCTGCACCCGGGACGGCCATTGCACCCTGACCGTCAAGGATAATGGCATCGGTATCCCGAAAGACGCGCAGTCCAGCGTGTTCGAACGCTTCTATCGAGTGGATAAGAGCCGGAGCAAGGCCACCGGCGGCACCGGTCTGGGGCTGGCTATTGTCAAGCACATTGCCCGCATCCACAATGCCCGCATCAAGTTGGAAAGCGAAGTGAACGTTGGCACCACCATCACCATCGTTTTTGAGACCGCCCACTAAAACTGCAAAAAGCTCACGTCTGCCTGCACCTGCGGGCAGGCGTTTTTTGTTGTCAGCGCTTCTCGCCCTGTTCCCTGCTTCAGCGCCCGAACTGCTCCCAGAGAGAGCAGATCATACCCGTTTTCCCAGCAGCGCTGAACGGTCTGCACGCAGAGTTGCTCCAGCGCCGCACACTGTGCTGCTGTGGGCAGAGCTGTGCCCGCCCTGCGCTGGCCGGTCAGGGTCACGGCAAAGCCATCTTCTACAGCTTCCACCGATACCACACAGCGCCGGAAAGTCACCTGCCCGCTACCCAGCGGAAAAGTGTGTTCTCCGCTCTGCCCCAGCAGCAATTGTGCCATCTGGCTCTCTGCCGGGGTGAGCTGGGTGTTCCCTGTTTCGGTGAGCAGAAGTATTTCCTCCGCATTCTCAATGGCACCATCCGTCAGGATGAGTACCGGGGCCAAAAGAGCGTTCCGGCTCTCGTATAGGTGCGGAGCCTGCGGTGCAGCTTCTTTCACGACCTGCAAAAGTCGTTCCGGGAACAGTTCGTTTTCTCCGTCTGCTGCGGCCAGTTCTTCTCCGGAAAGATCCATGCAGAGGACCCGGGCAGACAAGCCCTGCACCGGCTCCTCTTTCAACACGGTCTCCGCCTGTCGAATGGTTTTTAAAGTTGTTTCGGAATTCAAAAGCAGATACTCGCACAGCCGGTAGCTTGCTTTACGGGGCAGGCCGCGCTCGGCTTCAGTCAGAGCCGTTTGCAGGGTGTTTCCCTGCCCGGTGCAGAGCTGCACCTGTGCGGCGGCATCAGAGGCATCGGCAGCGGCTTCCGGAAACTGGTAGAGCAGGCTCACCATCCAACTCTGCACTGCCACCGTGGGCGGGGTAAGAATCAAGGCACGCACCATGCTTTTCTCGGTATTCTCTGCCCGTAAAAATCCCCCGCACCAGAGCACCAGCACCCCTGCCGCCAGCCACCGGAGGGCATGCTGTTGGCCCGTCATGCGTTTTCCTCCGCAGGCGTAGCTCTGCCCCACAGCCGCCCGGCCAATTGACGCACCACCTGCACCAGCACGCAGAACCGGAACATTGCCGCTGCCAACCAGACCAGCAGCACAAGGGCATCAAACTGGGAGATGCTGCCCAGCCTGCCCGCCCGTAAAAGCTCGATGCCGGGCAGGGCATTCCCCGCCCCAAACACCAGTTCCGTGCAGAGCGCAAAGCTGCCAGCCAGTATAAAAGCTTTCACCGGAAGCCAGACAGCGCACCGCACCTGCTTTGCCGGGCAGAACAGCGGCAGGGCAAAGTATTCCGGATACAGGGGCAGAGTGGGCGTTAAAGGTTCGGTGGGCAGCATCAGCTTTTCCCAGTGGAACTGGCCATTCAGCCCCAGCAGGCAGAGCAAACCCGCCAGCGCCGCCGCCCAGCACAGGATCGGCGCACAACGGGCCAGTACGGCAGGTTCCAGCTTCCATCCTGCCCAGAGCATCAGCGGGAGAAGCCCCAGCATGGCCATGGAAGAAAAATTCCCCCAGCAAAGCTCCTGCGCCTGACGGAAGGTCTCCACAGCCTCCCAGACAAACCAGAGTCCCAGCCCGCCGCAGACTATCCGGGAACGCAAGTCTGTACCCAAAAAACTGTCTGCACGCTGCTCTGCCCCGGCTGTCAGGGCGGTGATCAGAACCAGCGCCAGTGTCATGGGCAGGCCGCGAAGCAGAAAACTGCGGGCTGTTACAGGCGCACCCGTCTGTAACACACACCGAGCGAACTCTGCTGTGAGCACACTCAAGGTCAGTGTTTTTTCAGAGAAACAGGATCGTTCCAATTTCAACCACCTCTTTTTTGCCAAATGGTAAAGGGCCGCCAGGAAAGTTTTGGGTAGCTGCGCCGGGTCACACCGTCCGGCGAGAGCGGCACCTCGGGGAAGATGGCATCCCGCAGGTAGGGCACACCCAGCGCCGAGACCCGGGTCAGCCCAAATAACACGCCCAGTGCGCAGGCGGCAAGTCCCACCGGGCCAGCCAACCCTGCTGCCAGCAACACCACCAGCCGCAGAACGGTTGCCACCTCGTAAAGCGAGGGCGTGACGAACACCGCAATGGACGCGGCAGCGGCGGTCAGGATGACCGGTGTGCTCATCAGTCCGGCGGCAATGGCGGCATCCCCGATGATGAGGGCCGCGATCAGGCTGACAGAGTGCCCCAGGGTCTGGGGCATCCGCAGGCCAGCCTCCCGGATGATCTCCAACATCAGGATCACCAGAAGCATTTCCCCAAACAGCGGCAGCGGCGTTGCCTGCTCTGCGGCCTCGATTTTGAACAGCAGCTGGGGCGGCAGGAGTTCTGGCAGGTAGACTGCCCAGCAGACGAACACGCCCGGTAGGAAAATGCTCAGGTAGAACGAGATATATTTCAGCACCCGCAGAAAGGATGCAAAATAGGCCGTTCCTGCATAGTCATCCAGGCATTCAAAGTTTTCGCAGAACAGGGTGGGCAGGATCAGCGCTGAGGGGCTGCCATTGACCAGAATGACGAATTTCCCCTCCCGCAGCTTTGCCGCTGCCACAATAGGCCGTTCGGTATAGCGCACAGGAGCAAAGGTTCGGATCTTACAGGGAAAGAGCCATGGCACAAAGTAGCTGGAATCCAAAAGCAGCTGCGGCCTGGCCCGCTGCAAGGTCTGCCGCACCTTTTGCACCGCTTTTGGGTCTGCCGTATCCCGGCAGTAACAGAGAGCATACTCCGTTTTCATCTCACAATCGGCTTGACCGATCTCAATGACCAGAGCATCATTGCGGAAGCACCGCCGCAGCAGGCTGGTATTCACCCGGAGCAGATCCGCAAAGCCTTCCCGGGAGCCGCGGAGATTTCCCTCCCCTGCCGGTTCATCCACCGAGCGGGCGTTCAGGCTTTGCACCGAAAAGGCGATACCTTTTGCGCATCCGTCCAGCAAAAGCACTGCCATGCCCGCCGTCAGCCGCCGGATCAGAGCATCCCAGTTCTCCACAGGGGCAGGCTCTGCGGGCAGTGCGGAGTGCTCAAACAACAGTGCAAACACCTGTTCCCCGGTCAGCTGTTCTGCCCGGCCGGGCGGTGTGCGGCGGCTGGCGGCATCCAGCAGCAGCTGCCACAGCCCTTTCAGGCTGGCCATTCCATCAAACAGAACGATGGCTCCTTTGCAGTGGTAAAGCTCAAGCTCCTTCGCATAAAAATCTGCCGATCGGCCAAACCTAGCGTTGAGCTCCGCAAGATTTGCCGCCAGATGGCTGGAAAGCTGTTCCATTTTGCCGCCCCCTTTCTGGTAGCTTGTCCGCCGGGGCGGTGGTTATACGCTGGGAGGTGTTCCGGTTTGAAACTCTTGATCTTCCGTACCATCCTGATCTATCTCTGCGTCCTGTTTGCCATGCGGCTGATGGGCAAACGTCAGCTGGGGGAACTACAGCCTGAGGAATTGGTATCCACCATCCTCATCTCCAATCTGGCTTCCATCTCCATTGAATCTGAAGAAGTACCGGTCACAGCCAGCCTGATCCCCCTCTTTCTCATTGCGGCGCTGGAGCTTCTTGGGTCGATCCTCAGCTTCAGGAGCCAGCGCTTTTTCAACCTGATGTCCGGGCGGCCCAAAACGGTCATCCTGAATGGTGAGATCGATCAGAACGCCCTGCGCACCCTGCGGCTGACTGCCGCCGATCTGATGGAGGCGCTGCGCGGCAAAGATGTGTTCGACCCCCGGGATGTCTCCTATGCGGTCGTGGAGACCAACGGCAGTCTCTCGGTGGCTCTGCGCCCGGAAAAGGAACCGGCCACCCTCGCCGACCTTGGGGCAAGGGTACAGCGGGCACAGGCCACCATTCCCTTTGTGCTGGATGGTCAGGTGCTTGCCGAAAACCTGACCACCTGCGGCAAGGATGCTGCCTGGCTGGAACGCACCGCACAGGCCAACAGCCTGCTTCTGGAAGAGATCCTGATCCTGGCGGGCAACGATACCGAGGATTATTTTCTGCTGAAAAAGGAGCCTCGTCAAACGGCGGGGCTCCGGCAAGGGGGTGCGGCATGAAACGTATTTATGTCTGCATTGGCATCGTAGTCCTGCTGCTGGCGGCAGCCTTTTACAGCAGCTTCCGGGTACAGCAATTCGCCGAGGATATCTCCGAAGACATCGACACCGCCATGGAGGATATCCGGAACAGCGATCTGACCGGTGCGCGGCAGGCACTGGCCGAAGGAGCCGAGCTCTGCGACACCATGCGGGAGGGCATGAACCACCTGCTCCGCACGCAGGACTTCACGGAGCTGGAAGCCGCCCTGCGCGCCGCCGATGGCCATCTGGAACTGAATGCACCCGAGGAAGCCTTCGGGGAACTGCGCCGGGCGCAGGTTCAGGTAGAGACCCTGGCCTGGCTCTCTCATCGTATTCTTTGAGGGTATTTGTACTGAGCTGAACAGTTGAGGTGAGCACAACAAAAAGCCAGGCTTTCTCGTGAAGTTCACGAAAAAGTCTGGCTTTTAACGCTGGAACCTTAGTTTTTCTCTTTGCGGTCGCCCATCAGTTTTTTCAGCTCCGTGAAAAAGCTCTCGACATCGGCAAACTGCTGGTAGACCGAAGCAAAGCGGACATAGGCCACTTCATCGATCTTTTTCAGCTCCTGCATGGTCAGTTCACCAATGCGCACACTGGACACCTCGCGGTCATAGGAGCTCATCAGGCTTTGCTCAATGCTGCTGACAGCCCGTTCCAGTGCATCGTAGCTCACCGGGCGCTTTGCGCAGGCCCGCAGCATTGCGTTGAGCAGCTTCTGACGATCAAAAGGCTCACGGGAGTTATCCTTTTTGATGACGATCAGCGGGGCGGTCTCCACCACTTCATAGGTCGTAAACCGCATGCGGCAGCGCAGACACTCGCGGCGGCGGCGGATCCGCTCACCGTCTTCGGTCGGGCGGGAATCGATGACCTTGGATTCCTCATCGCCGCAATAGGGACATTTCATAAATCGTTCCTCCTGATGTTGGTTTTTGGCCTGTCGGGCAAAACACGGTCAGGCTTTTTTGGTTTCAGCCTTTTTGCTCTTGCGGTCGTTCCACAGCACCCAGGCGGAGGTGGAAACACAGAGCGAGGTATACACGCCGCTCAGCATACCCATCATCAGCGGGAAGGCAAAGGTAAAGATGCTGTCCAGACCGTACAGCTTGGAGACCACGCACATCACACCCAGTGCCATTACAGTGGTCACCGTAGTGATGATGGTACGGCGGGCAGACTGGTTGACCGAGTGGTTGACCAGCTCCTCGAACGGGGTCTTTTTCCCCATCAGGGCGCGGTTCTCGCGGATGCGGTCATAGACCACAACCGTATCGTTGATCGAGTAGCCCAGAATGGTCAGCATGGCGGCAATAAAGTTGCCGTCCAGCGGGGTGCGCAGCAGCACAAAGGTGCCAAACACCACCATCAGGTCGTTCAGCAGAGCCAGCACAGCCATCAGGCCGCCGGTCAGGCCGCCGATCTTCTTGAAACGGAAGCCGATATACAGCAGGATGAGCAGCAGGGAGAACACCACAGCCACCAGACTCTTCTGCAGGAACTTGGTGCCCATGGCAGCGCTGACATTGCTCAGGGACAGCTGGGCAAAGGCATTGTCCGGGTACTGTTCGTTCAGGGAGGTCAGCAGATTCTCCACCTGATCGGTGGTCACGGTCTCGTTGCCGGGCATGGAGATCTTCAGGGTCTGCTCCCCGGTGGCGACATTCTCGCCGGTCTGCAGGGTCAGGCCGTTGTTTTCCAGTGCGGTAGAGGCGGTCTTCTGAATTTCGGAGGTGCTGATCTCACCCTGATAGCTCAGGGTGATCATGGCACCGCCCGTAAACTCCGTATCCAGCCGGACACCGAACACTGCAGCACACAGGATGATGGCCGCCATCAGGCAGGTGGAGATGGTCAGGAAGCGCTTGCGCAGGCCCACAAAGTCGATGGGCTTCTTTTCCTTGACTTCCTTGCCGGGCTTGACAGCACCATAGAGCCAGGGATTCCGCAGGGCCTTGATGGAGGCTGCACCGCGGATCATCACACGGGTGGCAAACACGCCGAACACAAAGTTCAGCAGAACACCGGTCAGCAGCGTGTAGCCAAAGGCGTAGATGGTGCCTGCGGTGGAGGGCCCAAAGGCGAAGAACACAAAGTGCAGGGCCTTGGCGAACAGGCCATCCGAGGGGCCGAAGGCACCCATCAGCACGATTGCCACAATGACGATGGTCACGTTGCCATCAATGATGGGGGTCAGGCCGCGGGCAAAGCCGCTCTTAAGCGCGCCATCCAGAGATTTGCCGTTGTTCAGCTCCTCCTTGATGCGCTCGGCGGTGATGACATTGGCATCCACGCCCATACCAATGGCCAGGATGATACCCGCGATGCCGGGCAGAGTCAGGGTAAAGCTCTCAAACACCGGGAAATAGCCGGAGACGAAGGCCAGCGTTGCCGCCACCTGACCGGCCAGTGCAATGCAGGCCAGGAAGCCGGGCAGACGATACAGCAGAGTCATCAGCACCACGATGAGGGCATAGGCAATGAGTCCGGCCAGCACCATGGCGCTCAGGCTGTTCTCGCCCAGGCTGGGGCTGACGGTGGAATAGCTGTCCACAGTCAGGGCAAAAGGCAGTGCACCGGAATTGATCTGGCGGGCCATCTTGACCACGTCCTCCTGCGTGAAGGGATTGGACGCGGAACTGGTGATGATGGCGGCACCGTCGGTGATGGCCGCATTGACCGTTGCGGTGCTCACGTTCTGATCATCCAGCCAGATGCTGATGGTTCCACTGCTCTGGTAGAGCTCCGTGGTGGCATCCCCGAAGGCCTTGGCACCCTCGTCGTTGAACTTGAGGGCCACATAATATTCGGATGTACTGCCGCTCACCGGGCCGTACTGAGCAGCTGCGCTCTCGACCATGGAGCCGTCCAGGATCAGTTCACCGTCTGCGCTGCTCCCCTTGCGGAAGGTCAGGTAGGCGGTGCTGCCGATCTCTTCAATGGCGGCTTCGGGGTCAAAATCGGTCTCACCGGACTGCCACGGAAATTCCAGGATCAGGCGGTCGGAGTCATAATCCACATACAGCTCGTAGTCGGTCACGTTCAGGCCGACCAGACGATTCTCAATGACCAGCTGGGCAGCGTCCAGCTGATCATCGGTGGCATCGTAGTTGTCCGAGGGGGCAAACGTTACGTTGACACCGCCCTTGATATCCACGCCAAAACGGATATCCTGCGCTCCCTTGATGTAGGCCTTGGTCACATCACCGTACTTGACTGCCACACCAAAGAATGCCGTGTAGACAAACGCGGCGATCAGGAGCACTGTGACAACAAGCTGCCATGCTTTGCCTTTCGTCTTCATAAAAAACAGGAAACCTCCAAAATATAATAAACCTCCGCCGCACAGAAAAACCTCTGCACGGAGGAGATTTTTTACAGAATAAAACCCTTACTCTGCTTTTTCGGCCAGCAGCTTTTCGATGACTGCCAGCTTTACGCAGACGCAGAGCAGATCAGATGCGGTCTCCACCTCGTCCAGGCTGGGATAGGTGGGCGCGATACGCAGGTGGGAATCCTGCGGGTCCTTGTGGTAGGGATAGGCGGAACCGGCACCGGTCAAGGTCAGACCGCACTCCTTGCACAGCTGGGCCACACGCTTGGCGCAGCCGGGCATAACGTACAGGCTGATGAAGTAACCGCCCTTGGGGTTCGTCCAGTGGGCGATGTCGCCGCAGGGGGTCAGCTCCTCGGAAAAGGCCGTCTTGACCGCATCAAAGCAGGGGATCAGGCGGCGGCGGTGTTTTGCCATGTGGGCCAGCACACCTTCTTTGTTCTTCAGGAAGCGGACATGGCGCAGCTGGTTCATCTTATCATAGCTGATGATCATCACGGAGAAGCGCTTGCAGATATACTTCATGGAGTCCACGCTGCATGCAATGGCGGAAACACCTGCACCGGGGAAGGTGATCTTGCTGGTGGAGGTGAACATGAACACACGGTTCTCCGTGCCGTACTTCTTGCTCTCGTTCAACAGAACCGGGGTCTCGATGATCTCCTCGGTCAGATGGTGGACGATGTAAGCCTCATCCCAGAAGATCTTGAAATCAGGAGCAGCGGTCTTCATCTTGGCCATCCGGTCAATGGTCTCATCGCTGTAAGTATAGCCATCCGGGTTGGAATACTGGGGCACGCACCAGATGCCCTTGATGGTGTCATCCTCGGCCACCAGCTTCTCCACAATGTCCATATCGGGGCCATTGGGGGTCATGGGCACGCTGATCAGCTCAAAGCCGTACTCCTCAGTGATGGCAAAGTGGCGGTCATAGCCAGGCACCGGGCAGAGGAACTTGCGCTTTTCCACCTGAGACCAGGGGCAGGGGGACTCAGGGAAGCCGAACACATAGCCGATGTTGATGAGGTTGTACATCAGCTGCAGGCTGGAGTTGCCGCCCACGAACACTTCCTCAGGCTTGACACCGAACACATCCGCAAACAGGACACGAGCCTCATGCAGGCCCTCAAGATCACCATAGTTGCGGGCATCGGTGCCTGCGTCGGTGGTGTAATCGTTCATCTGCAGCAGACCCATTGCCAGATCCATCTGGTGAGGGCCGGGCTTGCCACGGGCCATGTTCAGCTTCAGGTTCATGGCCAGAAACTTTTTGTACTGCTCATTCAGCTTTGCCTTTTCGGCAGTGAGCTCCTCACGATTCATCTCAAGATAGTTTGCCATTGAAAAACACACTCCTTTATCGTACTTCCAATTTCCCACAGTATCCGATGCCGGGTGTTTCAGGAGTTCCTGCCAGAGAGTTCTCCCACCACCGTCATCCAGACTTTATTATTATACCGCAACTCCGGGCGCGAAACAAGCAAATTGCAAAAAAAGCCCCGCCAAAGCCGAAGCATTTGGCAGGGCATCCCTTCCCTGCTGTCTGCAGAGTGCAGATATCAGCTCAGGGCGGTCTGGTTCTTATACCGTTTGCGCACAGCGCCGTATTCCAGATGGGCCTCGCCGCCCTCCACGGTGTCCTTGTCGATGGTGACACGGATGATGGTGGGGTCATTGGGCACATCATACATGACAGGCAGCAGGATGCCTTCCATCACGCTGCGCAGACCGCGGGCACCGGTCTTGCGCTCAATGGTCTTGCGGGCGATCGCGTGGAGGGCCTCGTCGGTGAACTCCAGCTCTACACTGTCCATGCTCAGCAGCTCTTTGTACTGCTTGACCAGGCTGTTGCGGGGCTCCTTGAGCACACGCACCAGTGCGTCCTCGTCCAGATCGTCCAGCACGGTGATGACCGGCAGACGGCCGATCAGCTCGGGGATCAGGCCAAACTTGACCAGATCGTGAGGCTCCACCTTGCGCAGCAGGGCACGCTGGGCATCATCAGAGTTGTCCTTCAGACTGCTGCCGAAGCCCAGTGCAGAGCGATCGGTGCGGCGCAGGATGTATTTATCCAGGCCATCAAAGGCACCGCCGCAGATGAACAGGATGTTGGTGGTATCGATCTGGATGAACTCCTGCTGGGGGTGCTTGCGGCCGCCGTTGGGCGGCACGTTGCTCACGGTGCCCTCCAGGATCTTCAGCAGCGCCTGCTGCACACCCTCGCCGCCCACATCACGGGTGATGGAGGGATTCTCGCTCTTGCGGGTGATCTTGTCGATCTCGTCGATGTAGATGATACCCACCTGTGCCTTCTGCACATCAAAATCCGCCGCCTGAAGCAGCTTGAGCAGGATGTTCTCCACATCCTCACCCACATAGCCGGCCTCGGTCAGGGTAGTGGCATCCGCAATGGCGAAGGGCACCCCCAGCATCTTGGCCAGGGTCTGAGCCAGCAGAGTCTTGCCGACACCGGAGGGGCCCAGCAGCAGAACGTTGGACTTCTGCAGTTCCACATCCGCACCTTTGCCGCTCAGGATGCGCTTATAGTGGTTATAAACGGAGACCGCCAGCACACGCTTGGCCTCGTCCTGACCAATGACATACTGGTCCAGCCCGTTCTTGATCTCAGCCGGGGTCAGGATATTGATATCCAGACCATCCACAGCCTGCATCCGGGTACGGCTTGCGCCGCGGCCCGGGCGGCCGTTTGCTTCCGGGTGCTCCGGCTGATCCGAGAGCAGATCATGGCACAGGCCGATGCACTCGCTGCAAATGTTGACACCGGGGCCGATGATCATCCGTTCCACTTCGTCCTGATGCTTGCCGCAGAAGCTGCACACCAGGTCTTTTTCATTTTTGCCGGAATTGTTGTTTGCCATAACTGTTATTCCTTATTCTGGGTCTTTGCGCGCAGGGCTCTCCCCCGCGCCTTTCAGTTTCAGCGGTGGGCGATGACCTCATCGATCAGGCCGTATTCCTTGGCTTCCAGCGCGGTCATATAGTTGTCGCGCTCGGTGTCCAGCTGGATCTTCTCCAGCGGCTGGCCGGTGTATTCGCTGAGCATGTGGTTCATCTTATCGCGGATATACACCATGTGCTCGGCGTGGATCTTGATATCGGTGGTCTGGCCGGAAAGGCCGCCGCCCTGACCGCCGATCAGCGGCTGATGGATCAGGATCTCGGAGTTGGGCAGGGCAAAGCGCTTGCCCTTGGTGCCGCTTGCCAGCAGGAAGGCACCCATGGAAGCGGCCATGCCCATGCAGATGGTGGAGACATCACACTTGATATACTGCATGGTATCGTGGATGGCCATGCCCGCGCTGATGGAGCCGCCGGGGCTGTTGATATACAGGCTGATATCCTTGTCCGGGTCCTGCCCTTCCAGGTACAGCAGCTGCGCCACCACAAGGCTTGCGGAGGTGTCGTTGACATCCTCGCTCAGAACGATGATGCGGTCATTCAGCAGACGGGAGAAGATATCATAGGAACGCTCACCATGTGCCGACTGTTCGACAACGTAAGGAACAAAACTCATAAAGTTCGCCTCCTGATACGAAAAATGATTCTATTTGCAAAATTGACCGATACGGCAAAAGAAACAGGGCCGTATCGGTCAATTTTAACAACCTTTGTTTACAGGGTACGCTTCAAACAGCGTTTCCTGCAAATTGCGGCCTTGGCAGCTGGATTATTCAGCGTCCTCGGTCTTTTCAGCCTCAGCGGCCTTCTCCACGATATTGGCGTGGCTCTTGATGAAGTCGATGGCCTTGTTGATTGCCAGATCCTTCTTCAGGTCGTCAACGTTGACCAGCTCACGGACCTTGTCCTCTTCCATCTTGTACTGGTCAGCGATGCGCTTGATCTCAGCGGAGACATCCTCCTCGGAAGCCTCGATGTTCTCAGCAGCGGCAACAGCCTCCAGAGCCAGGCGGATCTTGACCTGCTTCTCAGCCTGAGGCATGAAGGAAGCACGGAACTGATCCACGGTCTGGCCCATATACTTCAGGTAGTCTTCCAGGCGCAGCCCCTGCTGCTCCACACGGAAGGCGAAGTCATTGACCATCTCGTCCATACGGGTATCGTACATAGCCTGGGGGATCTCAGCCTCCATGCTCTCGATGACCTGATCGACCAGAGCGTTCTCAACAGCCAGGTCATCCTGCTTGTCCAGCTGCTCCTGGTTGTTCTTGCGGATGGACTCCTTGAACTCTTCCAGAGTGTCGTACTCGGAGCAGTCCTTAGCCAGCTCGTCATCCAGAGCGGGCAGCTCCTTGTACTTGACCTCGTGCAGCTTGATCTTAAAGACAGCAGCCTTGCCAGCCAGCTCAGCAGCCTGATACTCCTCGGGGAAGGTGACGTTCACGTCGAACTCCTCACCGGCGGAGTGGCCAACGATCTGATCCTCGAAGCCAGGGATGAAGGAGCCGCTGCCCAGGGTCAGGTTGTAGTGCTCAGCCTTGCCGCCCTCAAAAGCGACACCGTCCACAAAGCCCTCGAAGTCGATATCAGCGATATCGCCGTTCTCAGCAGCACCCTCGCGGGTCAGCTCACGGGCGTTGCGCTCCTGCACACGCTTCAGCTCTGCATCGACGGTCTCGTCGGTAACAGTATGGACAGTCTTCTCAACGGTCAGACCGTTGTAGTTGCCGACCTTGACTTCGGGCATCACGGCGACCTTGACGGTCAGGGTCACGCCCTCGGTCTCGCTGGCAGCATCCACAGAAACCTCGGGACGGCCAACGGGCTCGATGCCGGCTTCCTTCACAGCTGCCTCGTAAGCAGCGGGGAACAGCTCATTGATGGCATCATAGGTAAAGACATCAGCGCCGTACATCTTCTCGATCAGAGAACGGGGAGCCTTGCCCTTGCGGAAGCCGGGCACGGAGTACTTCTTGCCCTCCTTCTTGAAAACATCGGCTACTGCGCCCTTAAAGGCCTCAGCGTCGATGGAGAACTGCAGCTCTGCCATGCTCTTCTCGAGCTTTTCGCACTTGATGAAATTCATTTTGTGTATCCTCCACTCAAAAATTCTATTGCGTTGGGACAGGTTATCTCCCCCTGTCTCCTGCAACCGCGCACCGCGTCCTGTATTTTCTGTTTGCGAAATGCGGGGACGCGCGCGCTCAATTGGGTGCAACAATCGCGTCAAAACTTATTATAGCACGTTCCAGACACAATTGCCAGACCAAATTTTGACTTTTTGTTCTTTTTGCCCACACTTCCCGCCTTTAATTGATGCGGTAGGGGCAGAAACGCAGGCCATCGGCACTGACAAGCTTATACCGGATGCCGTCCACATCGCCCTGCACTGCGTACCGGATGGCGTTTCCGTGCAGGTGGCCATAGTAACAGCGGGTGATGCCGTAGGCTTTCAGGGTGGCCACGATCTCAGGGGCGCTGGTGCCGGTGTAGACCGGCGGGTAATGCAGGAACACCAGCTTCTCCAACCCCGTTTCCGCAGCATCCAGGCTCATTTTCAAGCGCCCGATCTCGCGGTTCATCACTTTTTCATCGTGGGGTTCTCCCACATCGAACAGCCAGCCCCGGGTGCCGCACAGCGCATACCCCTCCACAGAGTAGGAGTTGTTGTGCAGGATGTGCAGGGTGTCAAAGCCCTCAGCCTTGAGGTAAGCGTTCATCTTGTTGGCCGTGGTCCACCAGTAATCGTGGTTTCCCTTCATGATCAGCTTCTGGCCGGGAAGCTCCTGTAAAAACGCAAAATCCCTGCGCGTATCGTTCAGGCGCATGGCCCAGCTGATATCCCCCGCCAGCACGATGGTGTCCTCGGGTTTGATCAGTTTGCGCCAGTTGCGCTCCAACCGCTCCACATAGCCGTTCCACCCCGGAAAAACATCCATGGGTTTGGAAGCGCCCAGTGAAAGATGGGTATCGCCAAGCACATAAAGTGCCATTCATTTTTCTCCTGTTCTAAGTCCGGCAGGACAAGGTTTATTCCTGATAGCTCAGCGCCACCTGCGCGATCTGCTCCGGGTCGATGACGGTATTGAACCGCTCGGCCTTCTGCCGCAGGGCAGTAAGGCTTGCGGGTGCAGTGCGGCCGGTGGCTTCTTCCAGCTTCTGCATGGCTTCAAAGTCGTTCTGCGGGGCAGTGTGGCCCAGAGCCTCCAGCACGCTGCGGGGGAACTTGTAGGGAGAGGCGGTGGACAGCACCACCATGGGCACACCCTCGCGCTTGTGACGGCCTGCCACATGGAAAGCCACAGCGGTGTGAGTATCGCAGAGATAGCCATCCTGCTCATAGCGGGCACGGATCTCCCCTGCCACCTCTTCCTCGCCGCTCCAGCCGCAGCCAAAGCTCTCCTGAATGGCGGCCAGCGTCTCGGGCCGGACGGTATAGCTGCCGGTTTCAGACAGGCTCTTCATCAGGCCCGCCACCTCGGCATCGCTGCCGGTGACGTGATAGAGCAGGCGCTCCAGATTGGAGGACACCAGAATATCCATGCTGGGAGAAGTGGTCTTGAAGAATTCCCGCTTGGCAGTATAAGTACCGGTGGTCAGGAAGTCGGTCAGGACGTTGTTCTCATTGGAAGCGCAGATCAGTCTGCCCACCGGCAGGCCCATCTGCTTTGCATAGTAGCCCGCCAGAATATCGCCAAAATTGCCCGTAGGCACACAGAAGTCCACCTTGTCACCAAAGCGTACCTTCCCTGCCTTGAGCAGCTGGGCGTAGGCGGCAAAGTAGTAAACGATCTGCGGCACCAGACGACCCCAGTTGATGGAGTTTGCACTGGACAGGCGGATGTTCCGCTTTGCCAGCTCGGCAGCAATGGCCTGGTCGCCAAAGACCTTCTTCACGCCGGTCTGGGCATCATCGAAATTGCCGCGCACAGCGTAGACCGCCACATTTTCGCCTTCCTGGGTCACCATCTGCAGGCGCTGGATCTCACTGGTGCCGCCCGTGGGGAAGAACACCGCGATCTCCACACCCGGGATATCGTGGTAGCCATCCAGCGCGGCCTTGCCGGTATCGCCGCTGGTCGCCACCAGGATCAATGTTTTCTCGGTGCGGTCAAGATTTTTCTTTGCCTCCACCAGCAGCTTCGGCATCAGCTGCAGGGCGTAATCCTTGAAGGCGCAGGTCGGGCCGTGCCACAGTTCCAGAGAGTACACCTCATCCGAAACAGGGGCCAGATAGCCCGCCTTTCCGCCAAAGGCCGCACCATAGGTGGCCTTGGCGGCCTCCTGCAGAAACTCCTGCGAATAATCAGTCAGATACTGCCCCACGATGGCAGCAGCCATCTCGGGGTAATCCAGCGCACAGATCGCCTTGACATCCACCTGCGGGAAGCTCTGCGGAACAAACAGACCGCCCTCATCCGACAGGCCCTGTGCAATGGCCTGAGAGGCACTTACCACGCGGTTATGATCTCTCGTGCTGAAAAACTGCATTGTCGTCGCTCCTTTTTGCCAGCGGGGCCCCGCATTGGCCCCATGTTTGCGGCAGCGGCAAAAGCCGTTTTCTGCCTTTTCCCACCAATGCATCCCGCATTACGCGGTAAATGCACCCTTTATAATATGTACCATCCAGCGCCCGCTGTCAAGAGGGGTCACTTCGGCAACGTCAAAACGAACCGGTTCATCACTCTGTCCGGTGTGCTGGAGATAATATTCCGCGGTGCGGATGAGCCTGCGCTGCTTGGCAGGGGTCACGGCCGCAGCAGGTGCGGCCAGCGGGTCGGGGCTGCGGGTCTTGACCTCACAGAGCACCAGTGTGCCGTCCGGCTCCCGCAGGATGAGGTCGATTTCCCCCATCCTAGTGCGGTAGTTGTGGGCCACCAGCTCACATCCCTGCTTCTGGTAATACCGCGCGGCCACAGCCTCGCCGGTGCGGCCGGTCTCGGCCCGATCCATCACTTGCCCTCCGGCCAATAGCCCTGCTTTTTCAGGAAGCTGCGGCGGTAGAAGGGCTGGATCCCGTACTGTTCGATCAGTTCATAATGGAGCTTGGTCGGGTAACCCTTGTGTTTTGCCAGCTGATACTGCGGGTACTGCTTGTCCAGCTCCATCATATAGCGATCCCGGCTGACCTTTGCCAGGATCGATGCCGCGCCGATGCTGGCGCTGGTGGCATCGCCCTTGACCACCGGCTGGGCGGGGATCTCCAGCGCAGCCGGGACACGGTTTCCGTCCACCAGCACAAGATTCGGCACAATGTCCAGTCCTTCCGCAGCCTGCTTCATGCCGCTCATGGTGGCGTTCAGGATATTATCCCGGTCGATGATCTCCGGGCCTACAAAGACGATCTTATAGGCCAGCGCCTTGTCAAGGATTTCATCAAAGAGGGCTTCCCGTTTTTTCTCGGTCAGCTTCTTGGAGTCGTTGATGCCGTACACTGGCTTCTCCGGGTCAAGGATACAGGCCGCCACAACGACCGGACCGCACAACGGGCCGCGGCCTGCTTCGTCCACACCGGCAAAAAAACCGTACTGCGCACGGATGGCGGCATCATACTCGTACAGAGGGGCAGAGATTTCCTCGTCAGAACGCCGTTTCATTCGTCGTCCTCCTCGGCAAAGTCTGCCAGATCATCCCGCTGGGGCGGGCGCTCCAGAGAGATGCGGCCCCACTTGCAGGCGCGGAACTCGTCCACCAGCATGATGGCACAGCGTTCGGTGTTCACCTCGCCGCCGCGCACCAGCAGACCGCGCTTGCGGCCGATGGCCTCCAGCAGTTCGTAGGGCGGCAGAGCCAGCGTCTCTGCATCCAGCTTGTAGCGCTGGGCCACGAGATCGGGGTAATTGCGGCGCACCTCATCCAGCAGATTCATGGCCAGCTCTTCCACATCCAGAATATCATCCTTAATGGAGCCGATGAAGGCCAGATTAGAAGCAATGGTCTTGGAATCAAACTTTTTCCAGAGCACGCCGGGCATATCCAGCAGGTCAAACTTTTCGGTGCTGACCCACTGCTTGCCCTTGGTCACGCCGGGGCGGTCGGCCGCCTTGGCACGGGCAGAACCTGCAAAGGTGTTGATGAAGGTGGATTTGCCCACGTTGGGGATGCCGCAGAGCATCACCTGAGTTTTGGCACCACCCATACCACGGTTCTGGCGGCGCTCCAACAGTGAGGCCAGCTCCTTTTCAATGGCGGTCTGCACCGCCTTGGCACCGCCCTTCTGCTTGGCGCTGATGGCCACGCAGCCTGCATCGGCGGCACGGAAGTATCTGATCCACTCCTCTGTCACGGCAGGATCGGCCAGATCTGCCTTGTTCAGCACATAGAGCTTGGGCTTGCGTGCCGTAATACGCTCCACCTCGGGGTTCAGGCTGGAAAGCGGGATGCGGGCATCCAGCAGCACCAGACTGGCATCCACATGCTGGATCTCCGTCTCCATCATCCGCAGGGTCTTGGTCATGTGGCCTGGGAACCATTGGATGTTATATTGATTTGCAAAGCGGGTATCGTTGTTCATTTTACCACCCCAAAATCCGAAAAGGGCAAAAAGCAGAGCAGCACTTTGCCCAGAATATCGCGTTCATCAATGCAGCCCACATAGGACGAGCGGCTGTCCAGCGAGGCGTTGCGGTTATCGCCCATCACAAACACTGTGCCCTCCGGCACCGTGTACGGGAATGTTACGTCATAGCCAAGATAGGTCGGTTCAGCGATATAGGCTTCCTGCAGCACTTCCCCGTTCACCGAAACCGTGCCCGCCTGATAATCAATGTTCACCACATCGCCACCCTTGGCAATGACACGCTTGACCAGCGGCTTACCGTAGGCTGTGTAGCTGTCCACGATGACCACATCGCTCCGCTGGGGCTCGTAGCCTGCGCCCCAGACGATCAGCTTATCGCCGTTCTGCAAGGTGGGCACCATGGATTCGCCGTCCACCTGAATGATGCGGAAGAACAGTGAGAATACCAGCACCAGCACCAGCGCGGCGGAGATCAGCGCCTCGTACCACTCAAACACATTCTGTCCGCGCACAGTTTCCTGTGTTGAAGCATGCTTTTCCATTTCCCGATGCACCTCACAATCTTGTCTGGCCCGGAATAAAGAAAAAAGGGACAACAAGTTGTCCCTTTTCTCCCGGTTTTACGCGGGGATCATCAAATATCGCTCTTGACCTTAGCAGCCTTGCCGGTACGACCACGCAGATAGAACAGCTTGGCGCGGCGGACCTTGCCCTTGCGGACAACGGTGACCTTCTCAACGAAGGGGCTGTTGATGGGGAAGACACGCTCAACGCCGACACCGTAGGAAACGCGGCGAACGGTAAAGGTCTCTGCAACGCCGCCGTGCTTCTTAGCAATGACGGTGCCCTCGAAAGCCTGGATACGCTCACGCTCGCCTTCCTTGATACGAACATCAACGCGGACGGTATCGCCAACGTTGAACTGGGGCTTCTCAGCCTTGATGCTGCCTTCAGAAATAATCTTCAGTGCGTCCATTTTTGAATCCTCCATTTGTTTTTAGACGTTCATGCACGGCACCTTGCCGTCAGAGGACCGCCCGTTTAATGATATTGTCATTAACCCCGCTGTGGTATCAGCGGACACTAACGCCTTAATAGGATAGCACAAAACGCCCGTAAAATCAAGCGATTTGCCCAAAATAATCCCAAAAATTTTCTGTTCTGCCCAAAAGGCATTCTTTGCCCGGGAAATCAGGCAAAGAGCTGCCGATCCGCCGTCAGGAACCGCTTGCGCAGGATGCCTGCGCTGGCGGCAGGCAGACCAAACTTTTCTTCCAGAAAGCCGGTGAGCAGCGATGGATTCAGGTTCAGCTCCTGTGCGGCAGGCAGGCAGAGCTCCATGCAGACACGATCCCCTGCGGTGGTATATTCCACCTGCGGGATGTGATCCTTGAGCTCCACGATCTTTTTGCCCTTTTTGCTGTGCTTTTCCACCGGGGCGCTTTCCAGCGCGTTATACTGTTCCAGCACAGCCGCTGCCGCTGCCGGGTAGGTGATCTGGTAACAGGCAAAGGCGATGAGGTCAGCCTTCATCTGCACCGGGCCCACATGGGTGATGCGGATGCCGGTGGGCATGATGGCGTTCAGTTCGGTCTGCCACTGGGCAAAATCCGGATTCTCAGCCTCGGTCTTGACATCCACGCACTCACACTCGCTCTCCTGCCCCAGCGAAAGCGGGCAGGCAAAGGTCATGTAGATGTGGGGGTTGAAGCCCAGCGTGTGCCACACAGGCAGGCCGCTGCGCTTGAGCACCCGCTGCATCACCCGCTGCAGATCCAGCAGGGAGATGTAGGAGGCCTCATTCTTTTTCTCAAACGAGATTCTGACTGTAATCAAAGCAGGGACCTCCTAACAGATGATTGGCACCGCAGCCATGGCAGGCGCGGTTGCAGGGCTGGGTGGTCTGGGCGGCAAGGGCCTTGTTGTACTCCCGCACCAGATATTCGTGGGTCACACCGTAGTCCATGTGGCTCCACGGGGTCACCTCGTCCAGCCCAATGGGACGCTGGCAGTAGAACTTGGGATCAATGCCCAGATCCTCAAACACCTGCATCCAGGTATCATACTTGAAGCACTCTTCCCAGCCGTCAAAGTAACAGCCCCGCTTGTAGGCTTCCAGAATGACGGGAGCCAGCCGGCGGTCACCCTTGGCGAACACACCTTCCAGAAAGCTGGTGGTGCTGTCGTGATAGTTCACCTTGATCTTGCGGCTGTGGACACTTTCCAGCAGGTGCTTCTGCTTGGCCTGCAGGCTTTCCTCCGTGTCCATAGGCACGAACTGGAAGGGAGTGTGGGGCTTGGGCACAAAGCAGGCACAGCTGATGGTCACCTGCACCCCCCTGCCCTTGGCGTGCCTGGGGTTGGAGTAATAGAGATCTACCACCTTCTGGGCGGTCTCGGCAATGCCCTCGATGTCCTCCATCGTCTCGGTAGGCAGACCCATCATAAAGTAGAGTTTGACCGAGGAATAGCCGTTGGCAAAGGCCAGTGAGCAGGTCTTTTCGATCTCGTCCCAGGTAACATTCTTGTTGATGACATCCCGCAGGCGCTGGGTACCGGCCTCGGCCGCAAAGGTCAGGCCGCTCTTGCGCACCTTTGTGGTCTTTTCGATCAGGCTCTGGGAGAAGTTGTCCATCCGCAGGGAGGGCAGAGAGAGGCTGACGTGCTCCTTGGGGGCCCACTCATTCAGATCATCCAGCAGTTCTTCCAGCTGGCCGTGGTCGGAGGTGGACAGGCTGGACAGGCTCAGCTCCTCATAGCCGGTGTTGGCGCACAGATCCTGTGCCGCCTTATTCAGCAGGCTGGCATCCCGCTGGCGCATGGGGCGGTACAGGAAGCCCGCCTGACAGAACCGGCAGCCGCGCACACAGCCGCGCAGCACCTCAATGCTGGCACGATCCTGGATGGCCCCCACCATGGGCACAACAAAGTTCGTTGGCGGGGCAAACTCGTTCAGATCCTTGATGATGGCCTTGGTGATGACCGCCGGGATGCCCGGCTCGTTGGGGGTAATGGCTTTGACCCGGCCGTCCTCAAAGTAGGTCACATCGTAGAAGGCGGGGATATAGACCCCGGGGATCTTTGCAATGCGGCGCAGCAGCTCCTTTTTGGAGACACCGCCCTCTTTTTTGGCGCGCTCGATCTCGGCGCAGATGGAAGGCAGCTGGTTCTCACCCTCACCCAGCTGGATGACATCAAAGAAATCCGCAATGGGCTCCGAGTTGCAGGCGCAGGGGCCGCCCGCCACGATCAGGGGCCAGTGCTCGTCGCGGTCCTTTGCGTAGAACGGAATGTGCGCCAGATCGAGCATGGCCAGAATGTTGGTATAGGAAAGCTCGTACTGCAGGGTAAAGCCCACCGCATCAAAATCGGTCAGGGGGGCCTTGCTTTCCATGGTGTACAGGGGCAGGTCCAGCCGCTCCATCTCAGCCTTCATATCCAGCCAGGGCATAAAGGCCCGCTCACACCACCAGTTCTCGTGGCTATTGAGCAGCTCGTACAGGATCTTCTCGCCGAGGAAGGACATTCCCACCTCGTAGGTATCCGGGAAGCAGAATGCAAACCGGACATCCACCTTTTCTTTGTCTTTATACACGCTGCCCGGTTCGCCGCCGGTGTAACGGCCCGGCTTCTGTACCCGGCCCAGCGCTTCTTTCAGCTTGGGATCAAACATCAAGTTCCTCCATTGACAGAACAGTTTTACTTCATTTATTTTATTGTACCCGATTCTGCCGGGAAATGCAATCATTGTTTTGGAGGCACCACCATCCGCACGCCGCCAGCTGTGCCCCATCCAGCGGCGGGATGGGCAGGAGGTTGAAGGCCCCGGTCAGGAGGTTGGCCGCCAGAAAGGCACTGGCCCGGATGGTGGCCCGCTGTTCCAGCCGAAGCATCCAGAGCCCGGCCAGCACAAAATTCACCGCAGGGCCTGCCGCGGCAAGGAGAGCGGTCTGCCACAGGGTCATTTCCCTGCCCCGGGTGCGCATACAAAAGCCGGTAAGGGTGACTTCAATGACCGGAAACTGCCCAAACAGGGCAAGATATACCCCAATGTGCCCCCACTCATGCAGGAATGCTGCCAGCAGCCCCAGCCGCAGAAACCCGCTTGCATCGAAATAGAGCAGAACGTACAGCGTCCCGCAGAGCAGCAGTGGGTCCCGGAACACAAGCGGCCCGTACCGGAACCGATGCCGCATCATGGCAGGCTCAGCGCGGCAGAAGGATCATACCGGATGCCGCCTGTCAGAAATTCAAAGTGTAGGTGTGCCCCGGTGGCACGGCCCGTCTGTCCGGCAGTGCCCAGCCGCTGGCCCGCTGCAACCACCTCCCCGGCCCGGACATAGAGATACTGCATGTGGGCATAGAGCGTTTCCTGCCCGTCCCCATGGGTCAGCCGGACATAATTGCCGTAAGCGGCTCCACGCCGGGCGGCGGTCACCACGCCGTCCAGTGCCGCAAGGACCGGTGTGCCCTCCCCGCAGGCAAGGTCCACGCCCCGGTGGAAGGCTTTTTCCCCGGTAAAGGGATCCTTCCGCCAGCCATAAGGGTCAGAGACACGCCACGCCGCCGTTTCCAGCGGGAAGCAGAGCGTCTGCCCCGGCTTTGCCTGTTTCAGGCTGGCTCCCGCCGGAGCATTTTTGCCCGCACAGACCGGGAGCACCCTGCCCGCCAGCAGAATGATCAGCAGCACCGTCAGAGCCAGCACCGCCGCCCGTTGATATCGCTTGTGTTTCCCTGCTCGTCCATGTTTTGCCTGCATCTTTTCGCCCTCCGTTCTGGAAAGTGTATGCAGAAGGAAGATCACTGAGAACCAAAACACCCCCTGGGAGATTTCCCAGAGGGTGCTATTTCCGTATTTACCGGCGGAGCCAGTCATGGAGCCGCTGGAAGAGGCTGGGGTGGCCGTGCCGTTCCGCGCGATCAACATCGTGCGGAGCGGGTGCGCTCTGCACAGCCGGAGCAGATGCTGCTTTCACCGTGGCAGGCTGTTTTGTTGGTTCTGCGGGCTGCTCCGCCACCTGAACCGGCTCCGGTCTCGTTTCGGGCTCAGACGGCCGTTCCGGAGCCTTTATTTCAGGCTGCTCCGGTTCTGCCGCAGAAGCGGTATCCCGGGCGAGCCAGTCATCCCGGAGCAGATCGTACATGTCCATCTGGCCGTTGACAAGGGGCTCACCGGGGGCCGCTTTCACCTTCTGATAGCTGCCGTCTGCCCGCATCTCCCGGGCATTGACGTTATCCCGCAGCTGCAATTGGAGGATATCGCTCAGCTTCTGGATGAGGACAGGGTCCTCCACCCGGACACCCACCTCCACGCGGCACTCTGTGTTGCGGGTGAGGAAATCGCCGGAGGCGATATAGATGCGGGTGGTCACGCCATCGTAGAAGCTGTAGATGCGGCCATGCTCAAGGTAGCGGCCCACCAGACTGCGGATATGCAGGTTCTCGGTCTTGCCCGGCACCTCGGCGCGGACACAGCAGATGCCGCGCACGATCATATCGATGCGAACCCCCGCACAGCTGGCTTCTTCGAGTTTCAGGATGATATCCCGATCCGAGATGGAGTTGTTTTTCAGGATCATGGATGCCGGGCGGCCCAGCTTGGCTGCATTGATGACCCGGTCCATCTCGTCCAGCAGCACGCTCTTGAAGCGCAGAGGAGCCACCAGCATCTTCTCGGTGGTCTCCGTCAGCTTCTGCACGGCAAGGTTCTGGAACACGTTGGAGGCTTCCTCACCGATGCCCAGATCTGCCGTGATGAACGAATAATCGGTATAGAGTTCGCTGGTCTTTTCGTTGTAGTTGCCGGTGCCGATCTGGGTGATGTAGCTGTAGCCCTGCGGGCCCTTTTTCGTGATGAGGGTCAGCTTGGAGTGCACCTTGTAATCATCAAAGCCGTAGAGGATGGTACAGCCAGCCTCTTCCAGCTGCTTGGACCAGTCGATGTTATTCTGCTCGTCAAAGCGGGCACGCAGCTCTACCAGAGCCACCACTTCCTTGCCGTTTTCGGCGGCTTCGATCAGGGCCTGCACGATCTGGGATTCCCGCGCCATCCGGTAAAGGGTCATCTTGATGGAGATGACCTCCGGATCCCGCGCAGCCTTTTTCAGCATCGCGATGAAGGGGCGGATGGACTGATACGGATAACTGAGCAGGACATCGTGCTTTTCCACCTCGGCAGCAAGGTCATAATCCTGGGGCGGCAGCATGGGCCGGGCCGAGGGATAGAACAGCTCCGGGTTGCCCTCGGCCTCCATTTTACCGGTGAGCTTGTAGAAGAAGCTCAGATCCAGCGGGCTCTTCTGGGCGAACACCCGCTTATGGCTCAGTTCTAATTTATCGCAGAGGAGACGCAGGATCTCCTGCGGGGCCGTGGGAGTTACCTGCAGGCGGACAGCGGCCAGCTTGCGGCGGCGCTTGAGCAGGTCGGCCATGATCTCGCGGTAATCGATATCATGGTCCATCATGCCCTCTTTTACATCAATGTCAGCGTTGCGGGTAACGCGGAACAGGCACTTTTCCTGCACAGCATCCTTGCCGAAGATGAGAGACGCATAATGCAGCACCAGTTCCTCCGTCAGGGCAAACTCGGTCTTGCCCTCCCGGCGCACCAGGATCAGCCGCTCCATCTGGCTGGAAATGGGGATCATGCCAAGGCTCTGGCCTTCTTTCTCCTTGAGCAGAGCGCCGAGGTAGATTTCCTTATTGCGCAGGAACGGGAACGGGTGGTGGTTGTCCACGATCTGCGGGCTGAGGATGGGGAACAGCTCGTTCTGGAAGTATTTTTTCCAGAAACGCTCCTGCTCCTTATCCATCGCATCAAAATTCACCTTTTTATAGCCGCAGGCATCCAGATTTTCCAGCGCTTTCTCGTAGTATTTATCGCAATCCTCCTGCAGATGGGCAACCTTGGGCATGATGGCATTCAGCTGTTCCTCGGCCGTCATGTTGGTCTTGTTCTCACGCTTGTCTTTGTCCTTCTGACTGCGTGCAAGGTTTGCGCGCTCCTGCAGGGAGCCTACACGCACCATGAAAAATTCATCCAGATTGGAGCCATAGATGGCAAGGAATTTCACCTGCTCTGCCAGCGGGACATTCTTATCCTTGCCCAGCACCAGCACACGGCGGTTAAAATCCAGCCAGCTGAGTTCACGGTTGATGAAGATCGTATCCTCTTTCATAGTAGTTTACTCCCTTTTTCCCTGACATGCGGCTTTCGCCGCAGCGCTTCAGCTCACATAAGCAAGCCCATCCCACTCATCCACCACTGCTTCCGTCAGGCCGGGCACAGCAGCAGCCTCTTCCACCGCGGCAAAGCGCCCGTACTGCTCCCGGTATTCAATGATGGCCCGGGCGCGCTGCTCCCCCACTCCCGGCAGGGTGCAGAGAGCATCTAACCCGGCGGTGTTCAGATCGACCCGTGCCAGCTGGATGAGCGGTGTTTCACTCCCGGCTGCACGGTCCGGTTCTGTCTGCCGCGGAACGGCAAATCCAAACGCCAGCGCAACGCACACCGCGCAGACAAGGGCCGCTGTCCACAGAAATCTCTGTTCTGTTTTTGTGAGACTGGCTTTCTTCATTCCATTGTACCCGACTTTCTCTGAAAAAGAAAGCCCTCTGCGGAGAATTTGCAGAGAGCTTTACAATGATTTTACGCAGAAGTTTCCGCACGGCGCACCATGCCGTACAAAAGCTCTGCCGCTGCACCGGTATCGTGGTCGGTCAGGGTCATCCGGTTGGCGGCAAGGCGCAGTTCAGGCGCGGCATCCGCAGGCACAACGCTCTCCCCCGCCAGATGGACAAGGTCGAGCATCTGGGTGCAGCCGGCCAGCACCGTCAGCTGCTCGGCGGCATAGCCGGAGGGAGGGCAGACGGCGTTGAGCATGGCACTGCCTGAGACAAGGCCCGGGGTAAGCACCAGCGTATCCTGTGCAAGGCGCTCCGCATGCAGGAAAGCTGCCGCGTCCCCCAGCGCCTTTTGCAGTGTGGGCAGAATGGGCATCTGCTTTTTGTCCTGATAGAACAGGATGCGCAGAACGTCCTCGCCCTTGACATCTGCGGCGTTGCTCAGCACAAAGGGAGTCCACTCCTGCTTGAGGTGGAACACCAGTCCCTCGCTCATCCGCACAGCACGGGTGGAGCCATCGCGCATCTGCAGGGCAATGCCCACGCCGGACAGGGAGGGCAGCATCTTCAGGACAGACTCCTCCATCCCCTCAAAGCTGCACAGCGCGGTGCCGGAGCCCTCCGAAAAGTTGTAGGCCAGTGTGCCGCCGCAGACCAGTGCGGGCGCACTGAGCCGCACCCCGCCCAACAGAGAGCGGACCGCCCGGGGCGAGCGCTGAGAGAAAACGGTCAGCCTGCCGCCCCTGCTGGCAAAAAGCTGCAGCACGTCCCGCTGGAGCTGGGGCAGATTGCCTGCGGCATCCAGCAGCAGGCTGTCCAGATCACAGAGGACTAGGGTCTGGTCAATGGTCGTCTCTTTCATAGGGTATTTCCTCCTGTGCGCTGACGGAGCGTGGTCAAGAAGCGGGTGAAGTAATCCGGCAGCTCAGAATCGAACCGCAGGTGTTCCCCCGTGATGGGGTGAATAAACCCCAGCGTTTTTGCATGCAGGCACTGCCCATGCAGGCTGGTGATGCAGTTGTGGGGGCCGTACACCGGGTCGCCCGCCACCGGGTGGTGGATGGAAGCCATGTGAACGCGGATCTGGTGGGTACGGCCTGTTTTCAGGCGGCACTCCAGCATCGTGAACTCGCCCAGCCGTTCCAGCACCTTGTAGCCGGTATAGGCGTACTTTGTGTGGGGCTCACTGGCCGGATAAACCGCCATCTTCTTGCGGTCGGTCTTGCTGCGGCCCAGGTTGCTCTCCACAAAGCCCTCATCCTGGGCAAAGCCGCCATAAACGATGGTATTGTAGGCCCGCTCCACGCTGTGCACCGCCATCTGCTGGGAAAGGCCGATGTGGGTTGCATCATCCTTTGCCACCACCAGCAGACCGCTGGTGTCCTTATCGATGCGGTGGACGATACCGGGCCGGATCTCGCCGCCAATGCCGGAAAGGCTGCCCTTGCAGTGCCAGAGCAGAGCGTTGACCAGGGTGCCGTCCGGGTTGCCGGGAGCCGGGTGGACGACCATCCCTTTGGGCTTGTTGACCACCAGAAGGTGCGCATCCTCATAGACGATATCCAGCGGGATCTCCTGCGGCACAGCCTCAATGGGCTTTGCATCGGGGATCTCCAGCAGGATGATATCCCCTGCCTTGAGCTTCAGGCTCTTGGCCGGAGCCTTGCCGTTGCAGAGCACATGGCCCTCAGCCACAAGGCCCTGCAGGGCACTGCGGGAAAGGCCGGTGTCCTCGCCGCTCAAAAAGCGGTCAATGCGCTGGCCTGCGCCCTCGGCTTCCACGATATATTCACGCTGCTCCATGGCTTACTGCTCCTTCGGGCCCTTTTTCGTATCCTCGTGCAGCTCCTCCAGGAAAATGACCAGCACCCAGAGTGCCACACCAACACAGACACAGATATCTGCAAAATTGAACACTGCGAACCGCATGAACAGCAGGTTGATGTAATCCACCACCTCGCCGTTCAGCACACGATCGATCAGGTTGCCGATGCCGCCGCCCAGCACCAGGATGAGCGCTGCCTGCTGCAGTCGGTTGTTCCGGCTGCGGAAAAACAGCCAATAAGCCACCAGCAGCAGTGCTGCGCTGGTTGCAACGATCAAAAACAACTGTTTGCCGCTGAGCAGGCTGAATGCCATGCCCTGGTTGAGCACGAACCGCAGCTCCACCACATGGGGGATCAGCGGCATTGCGCCCACCGGCTGCAAAGCGCTGACAGCCCAGAACTTGATGGCCTGATCGAGACCGACCAGCGCCGCAACGCACAGCAGATTGAAGATCACAAATGCCATAAAAATACTCCCAACGGCGGCACGCTGCCGCCTGTGTTCTGATACCAAAAAGCGGCGCTCCCTGCTCGAAAGGAGCGCCGCAGCGTTTAATTCAGGAAGACTTATGCTTCCACCACGCTTGCGCAGCGTGCGCAGAGGGTGGGATGTGCGGCGTGGGTGCCGATGTCTGCGGAATACTTCCAGCAGCGCTCGCACTTTTCGCCGGTGGCGTGTGCAGCAGCAACGCCCAGACCCTCAACAGCGGAGGCAGAACCGCCCTCGCCCTTGACCAGCTCCACATGGGAGACGATCATCAGGTCAGCCAGCTCGTCCATGGGAATGCTGTTCAGCAGGTCATAGACGGCATCATTGCAGTACAGGGTAACGGAAGCTTCCAGAGAAGCACCGATGGTCTTTTCTGCACGGGCCTGCTCCAGCACCTTCTTGACCTCGTCACGGACAGCAATGAGCTGTGCCCACTTGGCCTTGAAGGCATCGTCTGCAGCGTACTGGCCTGCCTTGGGCATTGCCTCGAACACAACGTACTTGTTCATGCCTTCGGTCTTGGGCAGGAAGTCCCAGATCTCCTGGCTGGTGAAGCAGAGGATGGGGGCAATGATCTTGTCCAGAGCGACCAGGATCTTGTACATGGTGGTCTGGGCAGCCTTGCGGCCCACACCGTTGGTGCAGTACAGGCGGTCTTTCGTCACATCCAGATAGAAGTTGGACATGGCAACAACGCAGAAGTTGTAGACGGCGTGATAGACCTTGTTGAAGTCATACACATCATAGCCTGCCTTGGCATTCACGATCAGGTCATCCAGAGCGGCCAGTGCCCAGCGGTCGATCTCCTGCAGCTGGTCATCTGCCACACAATCGGTGTTGGGATCAAAGCCATCCAGATTGCCCAGAATGAAGCGGGCGGTGTTGCGGATCTTGCGGTATGCCTCGCTCAGCTGCTTGAAGATATTCTTACCGGCGCGCACATCCACAGTGTAGTCGGAAGAAGCGACCCACAGGCGGATGATATCCGCGCCATAGTCCTTGATGATCTCGCTGGGCTCCACGCCGTTGCCGGCGCTCTTGTGCATCTGCTTGCCCTGCTCGTCCACGACCCAGCCGTGGCACAGAACAGACTTGTAAGGTGCGCAGCCCTTGGCAGCCACGCTGGTCAGCAGGCTGGACTGGAACCAGCCGCGGAACTGGTCGCCGCCCTCCATATACATGTCGGCCGGGAAGCTCAGCTCCGGGCGCTCCTCCAGAACGGCAGCGTGGGTGGAACCGGAATCGAACCAGACATCCATGATATCGGTATCCTTGGTCCACTCGGAAGCGCCGCACTTCTCGCAGACTTCACCTGCAGGGATGATCTGCTCTGCCTCGTACTTGTACCAGGCATCGGAGCCCTCCTTGCGGAACAGCGCGCTGACAGCCTTGATGGTGGCATCGGTGATGTGGTAAGCGCCGCACTTCTTGCAGTAGAAAGCCGGGATGGGCACACCCCAGGTACGCTGACGGCTGATGCACCAGTCGTTGCGGTCACGGACCATGCCCTTCATGCGGTCATGGCCCCAGTCAGGCATCCACTTCACGGTGTCGATGGCCTTGTAGACATCGTCACGGAACTTGGCAACAGAGCAGAACCACTGCTCGGTGGCACGGAAGATGATGGGGTTGTGGCAGCGCCAGCAGTGGGGGTACTGATGCTTGATGTGCACCTGACCCATGATGGCACCAGCCTCGGTCAGGTCGGCCAGAATGGTCTTGTTGGCAGCCCAGACACGCTGACCTGCGTACTTGCCGGCCAGCTCCGTCAGGCAGCCGCCGTCGTCCACGGGAACAGTGATGGGCACGTTGTACTTCTGAGAAACATTAAAGTCATCCACGCCGTGGCCGCCTGCGGTGTGGACGCAGCCGGAACCGCTTTCCAGCGTGACATGGTCACCCAGGATGACGGTGCCCTCCTTGGGCAGATAGACGTGGTTGTAGCGCATCAGCTCGAACTCAGCGCCGGAAACAGGCTCGCCCACGATCTCGTAGTTCTCAATATGGCAGGCATCCATCACGCTCTTGACCAGCTCGGTGGCCATGATATGGTACTCCTCGCCGATCTTGACAAAGGAATACTCAAAGGCACCGTTCAGGCAGATGGCCTCGTTGGCGGGCAGGGTCCAGGTGGTGGTGGTCCAGATCACGAAGTAGGTCTTATCCATCGGGATGCCGTGCTTTGCCAGCACGCCGTTGGGGTCCTGAGAAACGTGGAAGCGGACGAAGATGGAATCGCAGTCGTCCTCGCCGTACTCGATCTCGGCCTCAGCCAGAGCGGTGCGGCAGTCAGGGCACCAGTACACGGGCTTCAGGCCCTTGTAGATGTAGCCCTTCTTGGCCATCTCGCCAAAAATCTCGATCTGGCGGGCCTCGAACTCAGGCTTCAGGGTCAGGTAGGGGTGCTCAAAGTCACCGATAACGCCCAGACGCTTGAACTGGTCGCTCATAATGTCGATATGCTCGGTAGCAAACTTTTCGCAGATCTGGCGCAGCTCCAGCTTGGAGATGTCCTTCTTTTTCTCGCCCAGAGAGGACAGAGCCTTCAGTTCAATGGGCAGGCCGTGGGTATCAAAGCCGGGCACATAGGGAGCCTGGAAGCCCTCCATGTTCTTGTCGCGGATGATGATATCCTTGATGATCTTGTTCAGGGCGGTGCCCATGTGGATGTTGCCGTTTGCATACGGAGGGCCGTCGTGCAGGACAAACTTGGGCTTGCCGTCGTTGTGCTTGATCAGGTTGTTGTACAGGTCGTTCTTCTCCCAATCCTCCAGCATGGCGGGCTCCTTCTTGGGCAGACCGGCACGCATCTCAAACAGAGTCTTGGGCAGATTCAGGGTACTGTCGTACTGGGACTTATTCTTAGCCAATGGTTACACACTCCTCTAATTTACTAAAACGCTTTGGGATCACTCGCTGAACTTCACGCCCTTAAAAGCGGCGTAGTCCGGCGCTGCAGCCTCATCCTCGGCGGCAGGGGCCGGGGGCGGGTCGAGCTTGAGCTGGCTCTCGTCCTGTGCCCAGAACTCCTCGCTGGTCTTTTCATCCGCAGGGGTCTCGTCCTCAGCATCCGCATCCGCTGCAGCGGGCTGTGCCTCGGCGATCTCCTCGGTCACAGCGGCGGCAGTGGTATCGGCTGCTGCCGCCTCATCCTCGGCAGGAGCATCCTCAGCGGGCTCCTCCTTCTGGAACTCAGGCAGGCGGCTCAGAGACTCAACATGGCTGCGGTACAGGTTTAGCACATCGGACTTGAAGCGGGTCACTTCCAGCCGGACGCGGTCATACTCGCGCTCCTGGGCAAGCTTTTTCTCGTTTGCCTCGTTGATGATCTCATCCGCGCGGTCACTTGCCTTTTGCAGCAGCTCGTTGGCATCACGGATAATATCATCACCGCGCAGATTTGCGCGATGCAGGATCTCTTCCGACTTCTGGTTTGCTTCCCGGATGACATTCTCACCCATCCGCTGGGCATTGATCAGCGCGCTCTTGAGCATATCGCCGTCAGCCTCGTAGCTCTCCATTTCCTTGTGCAGACGCTGATTCTCGGCGGTCAGCTCAGCGATCTGGCGGCGCAGCTCCTCAGCCTGATCTTCATCCTGCTTCAGCTGCTCCTCTACTTTATCCAGGAAACGGTCCACCTCTTCGGTCCGGTAGCCGCGGATGTTCTTTTCAAACTGTGCAGCACGCACATCCTGCGGGGTCAGCATAGTGGTTTCCTCCCTTTTCATTCAATATTGAAAAAACTCGATGATCGATCGGTCTTTTTTGCTTTTTCCGGGCAGGGCCGTCAGGCCAAAGCGCCCCTTGCCGCGCACCGTGAACACATCACCCTCATACACCGGGGCGTGGGCACTTTCGGCAGGCAGGTGGTTGATCTCCACCCGGCCCGCCGCGATCCACTCACACGCCTGCCCGCGGCTGCAATGGAGCATGGCCGCAAGCACAGCGTCCAGCCGCAAAGAGGACACGGTGGCTGTCTGCGTTTTGCGCTCTGCCTGCGGGAATTCAGGCACCTCATCCAGCGAAAGCAGCGTGGTGGTGACCTCTGTCCGGCCCACCTGCAGCAGCTCCCGGCAGATGAGCTCCCCCGCCGTTTCCAGCGCAAAGACGTAGGCAGTGCCCGGCGTATCGGCCGGGAGCACGATATCTCCCAGAGCTTCCCGCCGCAGCTCCAGCCCCATCAGGCTGCCCAGATAATCCTTGTGACCCGGCAGTGCCGCCCCGGAAAGGGTGCGGCAGGTCAGCTTCACGCAGCACAACGGACTTGCAGGGTAGCAGCCCTCCGGCTCCAGGCAGAGCAGCTTCCGCTCTGCTCCGGGCCAGCCGCCCTCAAAATGATGGTCGCTCTCCGGCACATCGGCACGGTTCAGCGCCGCGCGGGCCAGATCCTGTTCCCTGTCGCTCAAAAAGCCGGAGTAGCGGGCAATGCCGCGTCCCTCGGCCGCGCGGGCCAGATCTTCTACATGCCGCATCAGAAAGCGCTCTTCATCGGTGCGGGCGGGCACAAAGCCCCGCACTGCCCTGGGAGCAGGATCAATAGAACGCGCCATTGTTCTCCAGCTCGTCCAGCAGATCGCCCATAATGTCCACGTTGTACGGGGTAATGATGAAGGTGCTGTTGGCAACGCGCTTGATCTGGCCGTTGTTGGCGTAAGCCACACCGGACAGGAAATCCACCAGACGGCGGGAAACTTCCTTGTTGGTAGACTCCAGATTCAGCACAACCGTGCGCTTGTTGTTCAGGTGGTCTGCAATGGTGCTGGCATCCTCAAAGCGCTCGGGCTTTACCAGAACGACCTTGAGCTGGGTGGTGGCGTGGATGTTGACCACCTTATTCTTCTTCTGGGCACCCTCCACCGGCTCTTCCTCTGCATCGTCCATGCCAACGCCGAGACCGCTGTTGTTGTTCACCATCTGGGGGCCGTCGTCGATGTACTGATCGTCGTAATCGTCCTCACCGCCGAAAAGGCCCTTTTTGAGACTATCCACGAAAGACATAGTATCTGCTCCTTTCATTCGGGCAGCCGCAGCTGCCTGGCGCCTTTTGCAAAAGAGATGCAAATAGCTTTTACTATTATCGGATTTTTTGCCGCAGATGTCAATAACTACAAAAGTTTTCCATCATACAAATTTTGTCCAGAGACAATAATCTCGTCATAAAGCCGAACCTGACTGACAGAACCAGCCGTTCCGCTGGGCAAAACGATGAGGTCGTCACCATCCGTGATCTGTGGATGGGCATCGTCCACAGGGTCGATGCGGCAGAAGCGGGCCAGGTTGCCGTACTTCACATACACGCCGGGGATGTAGTTCTCACCCTGACCTTCTGCCTCGGAGCCGTCCTCCTTGAGGTAGTGCACCGCAGCAGCAGGCACCCGCAGGCCGGTGTTGCGGCCCACGATGATCTGGGCATCGGCACAGTTCAGCCGGAGCACGTCGCCGTTGATGATCTCGCAAGAGAGGACGAAACGGGCAATGTCGTTTTCCGCATCGATGTTCACCTCGCTGACCTTTGCCTTGAGGGGCGTTTCCACCTGACCGGGAAAGCGGATCTCAACGCTCTTGGTCAAGGGCTTGCCGTCCCTGCCCAGCAGCTTTTCCGCCTGTTTGGCCGAGCACACCCCGGCATAGTACCAGGTAAAGCCCGAAACGATCTTTCCCGCGCAGCCGTCCAGCGCGATCTCCGGGGAGGATTCAACGTAGGCTTTCAGGTTGGCCACATCCAGCGCAAGGATATCGGCAGAACCTGCATTCAGCCGCCCGGAACTGGAGCTGCGGATGAAATAGCCCGTCTGCGGGGCCGTGATCTGGGACGGATTGCCCAGCTGGGACTGCACCGTGGCGGCCTGCTGGGTCAGCGCGGTGATCTGGTCGGAGAAGCTGGCCACCTCGCCGGTGATGACCCAGAGCTTGTTCTGGGCCAGAATGTAATTTTCCTTCTCCGCATCGGTATCCTCGTAGTCCCCTGCATCCAGCGAATCCATCAGGTCGTACAGAGCAGCGGAACGGTTCTTGCGCAGGGTTTCCAGCTGCACCGAAGTGGTGTTCTGGGAGCGCTGCAGCAGGTCGATCTGGTCATTGATCTGGGTCAGCTGCTGGCGCAGGGTGGCCTGCGCTGCATCGCTGTAGATCTCAGCCACCGCTGTGCCTGCCGAAACACGCTCGCCGTCTGCCACCAGATATCCCAGCGTGCCGCCGCCCGCAACGTAGCTTTCCTCAAACAGGAGCACGCCTTCGGCATCCACGGTGTCCTCCACCGTAGCCAGCAGGGCGGTCTCGTAGGTATTGGGCGGAAACAGCACCTGCATTGCCTGATAGCCCACATACAATGCCGCCAGCAGCAAAAACACGATGACGACAGCGGCCAGCGTTTTCAGTGCGCCGGAGATGCCCTCGCGGTTTTCTTCCTGCATATCGCTCATCCTTTCGCTAAAAATTCATTTGTGAGATGTGCAGCCTGTTCCCGGACATCCGGGGCCGAGGCATCCAGCCAGCAGATGCCCTCCATGTGGCGGAACCAGGTCAGCTGGCGCTTGGCATAGTTGCGGGAAGCCTGTTTCAGCTTCTCCACACAAGGGGCAAGCGCGCTCTCCCCCGCAAAGTAGGAGAAGAATTCTTTGTATCCGATGGCCTGGGCCGCCGTCTTATAGGTATCCCGGTGTTCCCACACACGTTTTGCCTCGTTCAGCAGATCCTGCTCCATCATCAGATCCACCCGCAGGTCGATGCGGCGGTAGAGCTGGGCGCGCTCCGGGAAATCCAGCCCAAGGATCAGAGAACGGTAGGGCTTTTCGGGCGGAAGCGAGTCTGCTTTCTGCGCGCTGAGCTTTTTGCCGGTGGCGCGGTAATGTTCCATCGCTCGCAGCACCCGGACATGGTTGTTCGGATGGATGGCCGCCGCCGCTTCGGGGTCCACCGCCTGCAGCTCCGCATACATGGCTTCCGGACCCTTTTCATTCAGTTCCGCGGCCAGCTGTTCCCGCAAACCGTCCGGCGTTTTCTCAGCAGCAAAGCGGACACCATACAAAAAGCTCTGGACATAGAGCCCGGTGCCGCCCACGAGGATGGGCAGATGCTCTCTGCTGGAGATCTCATGCTCCAGCGCCCCGGCCAGCGCGGTGAAATCTGCCACGCTGAACGGTTCATCAGGCTGCAGGATATCCACCCCATGGTGCGGAATGCCGCGAGTCTCCTCGGGGGTCACCTTGGCGGTGCCCACATCAAGCCCTTTATAAATCTGCATCGAATCGGCGCTGATGATCTCACCGCCGAACTGCTCGGCCAGTGCAACACCCAACGCGGTCTTGCCGGAAGCTGTGGGGCCGACCACGGCCAGCACCGGGTGCTTTTTGTTACACGATCCGTCCAAACTGTTTTTCCAGCTCCTTCCGGGTCAATTTAAGGACACAAGGCCGACCATGGGGGCAGAAGGGCGGCACCTCGCCCGAGAGGATCTTTTCGGCCAGTGCCATCAGCTCCTGCGGGGAGGTCTTATCCCCCGCCTTGATGGCCGCGCGGCAGGAGATGGAATGGAGCACCCACTCAGTCTTTTCGCTCAGGGCATCGCGGCTGCCCTTGGAGAGCTTATCCGCCAGCTCCACCAGCAGATCCTCGGCACTGCCCTGTTCCACATCCGCGGGCACAGAGCGCAGAAACACGCTGTTGCCGCCAAAGTCATCGATCTCCAGTCCGGCGCTTTCCAGCAGCTCAAGGTTGGAGAGGAGCGCAGTCTTTTCCTCCGCCGACAGCTCCACCACCAGCGGCTCCAGCAGCAGCTGGGCCGGAACATCTCCATAGTTTGCCGCCAGCTTCTCGAAAAGCTGGCGCTCGTGGGCGGCGTGCTTATCAATGATGCAGATCTCTTCCCCGCGCTCAGCGAGGATATAGGTCTTGAAGATCTCACCCACATAGCGCAGAGGGGCAGGGCCTTCCTGCACGTCAAAGCCCAGCTGTTCCGGCGTATCCTCGGCAGCAGAGGTCTGCTGCGGAGCTGGGGCGGCGGGCAATTCCTCCTTGGGGGCAGGATCCCATGCCGCCATGTGGTCCTGATGTTCGGGCAGATCTGCACTGTCTGGTTCAATGTCCAATGCACCTTCTCCCAGCGCTGCGGCAAAGGCGGGTGCTTCAGGCTCGCTCTCCGTGGGAGCTGGTGCCGGGCTGTGCAGGGTGGCATCCTGCCGGATGGGCAGGCCCGATGCAACCGTTGTCCAGCTGTGCTCTGTCGGCTTTTCCTCGGCAGTGCCCGGCACAGGCAGGATATCCGGGTGGCTTGCAGGTGCCGGACGGGACAGCGGTACTGCTGCCGGTGCCGGAGTGAAGCTCCGGAAGCTCCGCTGGGGCTGAGGGGTATGCTCATGGAGCGTTCCCGGCTCGGCTTGACCCGGAATGATGGCAGAAAGTCCTGTAAAGTTATTCTTCTTTACATCTTTTTCTATCGTGTTATCATTTATTCCAAATTTGTTGGATTCTTCATCTTTTTTGTCCTCTTCAAAGGCGAAGCGCCGTTCTCCGGTGCCCGGTTGGGCCAGTGCCAGCTTGACAGCGTGATAAACGAGGTCAAAGATATCGTTTTCCCGGGCAAAGCGCACCTCAGTCTTGGCCGGGTGGACATTGACATCCACAAGGTCAGCGGGCATTTCCAGAAGCAAGATTCCTCCAGGGAACTTGCCCTGCATCGTGGTGCCTTTGAACGCTGTTTCCATGGCCGCCATCATGGTGCGGTTGCGGACATAGCGCCCATTGATGTAGAAATACTGCATACTGCGGCTGGCGCGGCAGCTCCTGGGCTGGGTGATGAGGCCCCACACCCGGTACACCCCTTCCTGATTGTCCAGCTCCATGAGGTCACGGCTGAATTCCCGGCCCAGCACCGCGTAGGCGGCACTGCGCAGCTTGCCGTCACCGGGGGTGACATACTGCAGCTTGCCTTCCCGGATAAACTTGAAGCTGACCTCGGGGTGGCTCAGGGCCACATGGGCCACGATATCCGCCACAAAGGTACCCTCGCTGGAATCCTTTTTGAGGAACTTCATCCGGGCCGGGGTGTTGTAGAACAGATCCTGCACCCGGATGGTAGTGCCCACGCCGCGTGCACCGGGCTCCAGCGGATAATCCTCGCCGCCCTCGATGCGGTAGACGGAGGCGCACTCATCGTTCTCAGTACGGGTCAGCACTTCTACCCGCGCCACGCTGGCAATGGAAGCCAGCGCCTCTCCACGGAAGCCCAGGGTGTGGATATGGTTCAGATCATCCTCCGTCCGGATCTTACTGGTGGCGTGGCGGATGAATGCCGTAGGGATATACTCTGCTTCAATGCCCGAGCCATTGTCGCTGATCTCGATCAGCTTCACGCCGCCTGATTCAATGGTCACAGTGATCTGGCTTGCCCCGGCATCAATGGCGTTTTCCAGCAGCTCCTTCACCACGGAAGCAGGCCGCTCCACCACCTCACCGGCTGCAATGAGCTCTGCCGTGTGCTTGTCCAGAACATGGATGACTGCCATATTCGTTCCCTCCCCTGTTTTTTAGGATTTTTCAGGAAATCAGCCGTTCAGGCTGCCCTTCAAGGTCTTTTTCAGCTCGTACAGGAAATTCAGCGCTTCAATGGGGGTCAGCGTTTCCACATCCAGCGCATCCAGTTTTTCCAGCACCTCGCTGGGCACTGCGGGAGAGTTATACTCCTGCAGCGCGTCAAAGTCCATCTGCTCCACCTTGTTCTTTGGGGCAGTGGCTTCCAGTGCGCGCAGCACCTCGTGGGCGCGGCGGGTCACGGTGCCGGGCAGACCGGCCAGCTTTGCCACCTCGATGCCATAGCTGTCATCGGCAGGGCCGCGGACGATGCGGCGCAGGAAAGTGATATCCTCACCCCGCTTTTTCACCGCAATGTTGTAATTTTTCACGCCGCTGATGGTTCCCTCAAGGTCCGTCAGCTCGTGGTAATGGGTGGCAAAGAGGGTTTTACAGCCCAGTCCCTTGGCAGGGTCGCTGATGTGCTCCACCACGGCGCGGGCAATGCTCATACCGTCAAAGGTGGACGTGCCGCGCCCGATCTCATCCAGCACCACCAGACTGCGGGAGGTAGCGTTCTTCAGGATCTCTGCCACCTCGGTCATCTCCACCATAAAGGTGGACTGACCTGCCGAAAGGTCATCTGATGCGCCAATGCGGGTAAAGATGGCATCCACCACGCCCACATGGCACTCTTTGGCCGGAACAAAGGAACCAATCTGTGCCATCAGGGCAATCAGCGCATTCTGGCGCATATAGGTCGATTTGCCCGCCATGTTGGGGCCGGTGATGATGAGGCAGCGATCTTCGCCGCAGTTCAGGGTGGTATCGTTGGGTACGAACAGACTGCCCTTCAGCATCTGCTCCACCACAGGGTGGCGGCCCTCCACGATGGTCAGCTGGTCGCTCTCATCCACAGTGGGGCGGCAGTAGTTGTTTTCTGCTGCCACCTGAGCCAGAGCAGCCAGTACGTCCAACTCTGCCACGGCGTTGGCTGTACGCTGGATGCGGTCGAGCTGGGCACCAATGCTTTCCAGCAGCTCATTGAACAGCCGGTGTTCCAGAGCGATCAGCCGCTCGTGGGCACCCAGGATCTTATTTTCCAGCTCCTTGAGCTCCTGTGTGATGTAGCGTTCGCCGGTGGTCAGGGTCTGCTTGCGGATGTAGCTCTCCGGCACCTGTGCCTTATAAGCGTTGCTGACCTCGATGAAATAGCCAAACACATGGTTATAGCCGATCTTCAGCTTGGGGATGCCGGTCTCCTGCCGCAGACGGGTCTCGAGCTGAGCCAGCACGCCCTTGGTGTTATCGCGGATGGAACGCAGCTCGTCCACCTCAGGGTGATACCCCTTGGCGATGACACCGCCATCCTTCAGGGTAGAAGGTGCGTCAGGATCCACAGCGGCATAGATCTTGTCCTTGATATCGCTCAGCGGGTCGATCCTGGAGACGATCTCGCTGAGTTCGGCGCAGCCGCAGCTTTCGGCCTGCTGGCGCAGGCTGGGCAGGCGCTCACAGGTCTGCGCCATGGCATAGATTTCTTTGGGCGTGGCCGAACCGTAGACCGTGCGGGTCATCATACGCTCCAAATCAGCGATGTAATGCAGTTCTTCGATCAGATCGCCGCGCTGTACGGTTTGGTTGACCAGGCTTTCCACAGCATCCAGACGGTGGTTGATGGCATCGCTGGAAAGCAGCGGCTGCTCGATCCAGGTGCGGAGCAGCCGCTTGCCCATGGCAGTGCTGGTCTTGTCCAGCACCCAGAGCAGGGTTCCCCGCTTCTCACGGCCCCGCAGGGTCTCGGTGAGTTCAAGGTTGGCCCGCGTCACCGGCGAAAGCTGCATATACTGGGCTTCATTGTAGCTGATGACGGTCTTCAGGCGCTCCACACCTTTGATCTGGGTGGTGTGCAGGTATTCCAGAAGTGCGGCCATGGCAAACCGCACCAGACCTTTTTTGTCGATAGAGGTGGTCTCATCCCAATTGCGGCCAAACTGGTTTTCCAGCGAGATGGCCACAAGGCCCGGGGCGTAGCGCTCTTCTTCCACCAGCTCCACAGAGCAGGTCATGTTCTTTTTGATATAGCCGGTCAGCTCACGGCAGTCCAGCATTCCGGGGTTCATCAGCACTTCGCTGGGATGGTAGCGGCAGAGCTCCGCGATCACGGCAGGCACGATCTTCTCTCGTTTCAGCTCGGTGATGTGGGCCGTGCCGGTGGAAACATCGGCAAAACAGATGCCCGCCGCGTTCCCTTTCAGAAAAATGCTTGCAATGTAGTTGTTTTTGTCATCCTGCAGCATACTGCTCTCGATGACAGTGCCCGGCGTGACCACCCGGATGATATCGCGCTTGACCAGTCCCTTTGCCTTGGACGGGTCCTCCATCTGCTCACAGATCGCCACCTTGTATCCCTTGGCGATCAGGCGGGCCACATAGCCCTCGTAGCTGTGGAAGGGCACGCCGCACATGGGGGCACGCTCTTCCATGCCGCACTGCTTGCCCGTCAGGGTCAGGTCCAGCTCCCGGGAGGCGGTCAGCGCATCGTCAAAGAACATCTCGTAAAAGTCGCCGATGCGGTAAAACAGGATCTCGTCCTTATACTGCTTCTTGATGTCCATATACTGCTGCATCATGGGCGACAGTTCTGCCATAATCGTTCACCTTTCCTGCGGGCTATGCCGCTTTGCTTCTTTCCGTCGGTTTGCAGTAAGTAACTGCGAATGGAAGGAAAACGCGGCCTGCGATTTGCAGCCGCGTTCTCATTTTACCTGTTAGTGGCAGCCTCCGCAGGTGGAGCAGCTGCCGGTGCAGGATTCGCTGGGCTCCTGCACAGTCATGGGGTCGCCGCCGTTCATTGCGGTGTTGATGATGGCATCAATATAGTTGACCAGGTTCTCGCAGTCGCGCTTTGCCTCGTTGTAAGCAGTCATACCCTCGTCAGCCATGATCTTGCCATACAGGTCGTTGACCTTGGTGTTCAGCTCGGCGATGCGCTCATCACTGCGCTCGCTCTTGCTGATCTCGTTGTTCAGATCCATGCGGGCCAGATTGAACTCCCCGATGAGATTCTGCAGTTCCTCATCCTTGTCGTTTGCCTTGCGGGCCTGATCCAGAGCCAGGTAACGGGGGTCAGTCTGCAGTGCCATGGCGGCGCGCTTGAACAGATCGATGCAATCCATAATCAAAAATCTCCTTTGATGTGTTTGTTTTTATAGTTAGATTATCATTGAGGCCGGTGTGCCCCGGGATCACGTTTCCAGTTCGCCCAGCAGGACGGTGGCGCGGGCACCGGTCAGGTGCACCTGTGCGTAGCTGCCCATCAGAGCGGGGTCTGCGGCAAACTCCACGGTCAGGTTGTTGTCCAACCGGCCGGAGAGGGTTCCGTCACTGCGGCCATAGCCTTCCACCAGCACCCGGACAGTCTGGCCCACCTGCTGCCGGACCAGATCCATTGCGATCTCGTCCTGCACCTTGAGCAAACGGGTCATCCGGTCGGTTTTTTCCGCGCGGGGGGTGGGATCGGGCATTTCGGCAGCCTTGGTGCCGGTGCGCTTGGAGTAGATAAAGGTGAACAGCTGCATGTAGCCGACCTTCTTCACCAGTTCCAGCGTGTCCTGGAAATCCTCCTCCGTTTCCCCGGGGAAGCCCACGATGATATCGCTGGAGAAGGTGATACCGGGCACCTTTTTGCGGGCGTACTCGATCAGCTCCATATACTGCCCGATGGTGTAATGGCGGTTCATCTTTTTCAGCAATTCATCCGAGCCGCACTGCACCGGCAGGTGCAGGTGTTTGCACAGGTGGGGCTGGGCCGCAATGGTGTCGATCAGCTTGTGGCTGGCATCCTTCGGGTGGCTGGTCATAAAGCGGATCTGGTAATCGCCGGGCACAGCGCAGAGCAGATTGAGCAGATCAGCAAAATCCACCTGTTCCTCCAGGCCCTTGCCGTAGCTGTTCACGTTCTGGCCCAGCAGAGTGATCTCCTTGTATCCGGCTTCCACCAGCCCCCGGAACTCCGCCAGGATATCGCCGGGCTTGCGGCTCTTCTCACGGCCCCGCACATAGGGTACGATGCAGTAGGTGCAGAAGTTATCGCAGCCGTACATAATGGGCAGCCATGCGCGGAACTCACTCTCGCGCCGGATGGGGATGTTCTCCACGATGACCGGGCGCTGGGCAGGCTCCATCAGCACGCGCTTATGCTTCTGCAGCTTCTGAGCAATGAGCTGGGGCAGCGTATCGATGCCATCCACGCCAAAGACCAGATCGACATAGGGATAACTCTTGCGCAGCTTTTCTACCACATGTTTCTGGTTGGCCATGCAGCCGCACAGGCCGATCATCAGGCCGCGCTTTTTCTCCTTCAGGCCCTTCAGCGCACCCACATTGCCGAACACGCGCTGCTCGGCGTGCTCCCGCACGGCGCAGGTGTTGAAGAGGATGAGGTCTGCATCCTCAGGCTTATCGCACAGGCCGTAGCCGATATCCACCAGCACGCCCTTGATGCGCTCGCCATCGTTGACGTTCTGTTGACAGCCATAGCTGTGTACAAAGGCCAGCGGCGGGGTATCGTAAGCCGCACGCACCAGCTCCGCAGCCGTCTCGTTGTGTTCAAAGTTAATGTATTCCAATAAAAACCATCCTTATTTTTCAAAAGCTCTTTTTAGTATACCCTCTTTCTGCCATAAGGGCAAGTGGGAAACCGCAAATTTCAGAATCCTTCGGGGCAATTCAGCCTTCTGCCTGCTTTTTGGCGCATGCTTCACACAGGCCGAACAGCACCACAGCGCAATCCTGCACCACAACATCCTTCTGGCGGCGCACCAGCCTCATCACCTGTTTCTCGTCCACATCGGCATCCACTACGCCGCCGCAGGCCGTGCAGTAGAGGTGGCTATGCCAGCACAGGGTATGATCAAAACGATCCGCCCTGCCCGGAATGGACACCCGGCGCACCATGCCTGCCTCCACCAGACTGTTCAGGTTGCGGTAGACAGTGCCCAGGCTCAGGCCCGGGCATTCCGGGGCCGCCTTATCAAAGATCTCTTCGGCGGTGGGGTGGTCGCAAAGCTGCTCCACGGTGCGCAGCACCAGCTCCCGCTGTTTGGAATAACGCATCTTCCTCTCTCCTTCTCTTCCCTTTATACGTTCTCTTCGCCCTTGATCCGCGCCCAATATGCGCGGGAGGCCTGCTCATTCTTGTTTTCCCCAAAAGTGTAGTATTTTGTATTCTTGAGCACATCCGGCAGATACTGTTGCTCGACCCAGTGATTGGGGTAATCGTGGGCATACTTGTAATTCTGGCCCTTTACCAGCGCGTCCTCGCCGTCATAGTGCTTGTTCTGCAGCTGGCGGGGAATGGGCCCGGTGCGACCCGCCTGCACATCCGCAATGGCGGCGTTGATGGCATCGTGGGCGCTGTTGGATTTGGGGCTGGTCGCCACCAATACCACCGCATCCGCCAGGGGGAGCCGCGCTTCGGGCAGGCCCACCGCGTTGGCGATATCCACCGCCGCCTTGACGATGGGGATGATCTGCGGGTAGGCAAGACCCACATCCTCGCAGGCACACACCATGAGCCGACGGCAGGCCGAGGGCAGATCCCCGGCTTCCAGCAGCCGGGCCAGATAGTGGAGCGCTGCATCCGGGTCGGAGCCGCGCATGGATTTCTGGTAAGCCGACACGATATCATAGTGGTCATCGCCGTCCCGGTCGTACCGCATGGCAGTGCGGCGGGTGACCTGCTGGATCATGTCCAGCGTGATGTGTTTTCCCTCCGGTTCGGGAGCCGCCGCCGTCACTGCAAAATCAAGGCAGCCCAGTGCCTTGCGCAGATCGCCGCCCGCGCTCTCGGCAAGATAGGCACAGGCATCGTCCTCCATCCGGATGGGCGTACCCTCGCTCTCTGAAAGCTTTTTCAGGGCGTTCCGCAGCCCCTGCTCCACATCCGCAGCTGTCAGCGATTTGAACTCGAACACAGTGCAGCGGGAAAGCAGTGCATTATAGATGTAAAAATAGGGGTTCTCGGTGGTGGAGGCGATCAGGGTCACCGTGCCGTCCTCAATGCACTCCAGCAAGCTTTGCTGCTGCTTCTTGTTCAGATACTGGATCTCATCGAGGTACAGCAGGATGCCCCCCGCCCCGGCCAGTGTGCCGATATCCTTGAGCACCGCCTTGATATCCCCCGTGCCGCAGGAGGTGCCGTTGAGCTTGTGGAGCGTCATGCCGCTGTTCTCGGCAATGATGCGGGCTACGGTGGTCTTGCCTGTGCCGGATGGGCCGTAAAAGATCATATTGGGGATACGCCCGCTCTCGATGGTGCGGCGGAACACCCGCCCCGGGGCCAGCAGATGCTGCTGGCCGCAGACTTCGGTCAGCGTTTTGGGGCGCATACGCTGCGCCAGCGGTTCATTCATCGGGCGTTCCCTCCTGTACTGCCCTGCTGTTCTGCATGGGCCTTATATAGAAATAGTATACCTCATTTTTACACGAACAGCAAGAGCAATAATGAAAATCATTCTCAGATGGATGCTGCAAATCCCATTTACAAAAAGGTCGAAACATGCTATTATCATAGTACATTTACGAGAAACGAGGGGTACAGATGAAGAAAGCCACTGCGGCAGAAGATCTCTCTGCCAAAAAGAAGCTGGCGCTCCAGGTCATCGACCGGCTGAAAACAGAATATCCGGATGCAGCCTGCACGCTGGATTACGACCACGCCTGGCAGCTGCTGGTCAGTGTCCGGCTGGCGGCCCAGTGCACCGATGCCCGGGTGAACATTGTGGTACAGGACTTGTTTGCAAAATACCCCAGTGTAGCAGCGTTGGCTGCAGCAGAGCCCGAGGAGATCGAAGCCATCGTCAAGCCCTGTGGGCTGGGTCGCAGCAAGGCCCGGGATATCTCGGCCTGTATGCGGGTACTGCGGGACAAATACAACTGCAAAGTGCCCACCACCTTTGAAGAGCTGCTGGCACTGCCCGGCGTGGGCCGCAAAAGCGCCAACCTGATCATGGGCGATGTGTTCTGCAAGCCTGCCATCGTCACGGATACCCACTGCATCCGGCTGTGCAATAAAATCGGGCTGGTGGATGGCATCAAGGAGCCGCAGAAAGTGGAGATGGCCCTGTGGAAGATCATTCCGCCGGAGGAAGGCAGTGACCTGTGCCACCGCTTTGTGATGCATGGCCGGGCTGTCTGCAATGCCCGCAAACCCGAATGTGAAAAGTGCTGTCTGAACGACATCTGCCGGTACGCGGCAGAAAACGCCGTTCTTACAAAAGAAACCAAGGAGGCTTCTGTATGATTACATTGTCTATCCTGATCGTCCTTGCCCTGATCTGCGCTCTGGTGGGCGTGCTGATGGGCCTGTTCTCTCTGATCGGCTTGCTGGCTTCCCTGCTCGTGGGCGTGCTGGTAGGCGCTCTGGCCGGTCACATTGCTAACCGCTTCATGGGCACCCAGACTTCCACCGGCCGCAACATTGTGCTGGGCATTCTGGGCAGCTTTGTGGGTGAGTTTCTGTTCGGCCTCATCGGCATCCATGCCACCGGCAGCATCAGCTCCTTTGTCATCTCTGTGCTGGGTGCCTGCGTCTGCATCTGGGTGGATAACCGACTGTTCCACAATCGTTGACCGGTTTTCTCTGGTTGTTTGTCTTTGCTCTCCCCTCCGGGAGAGCTTTTTTATTTTCAGCCCCTTGACAGTTATATCGAGAAGCGATATAATGCATCCATGATATATCGCATAGCGATACAAAGCGAGGTGATATAATGGAAAATCCGGCACTGACGGAAACCACCTACTACATCCTGCTTTCCCTCTATCATCCGCGGCATGGCTACGGCATCATGCAGGAGACCCAGCAGCTCTCCGGCGGAAGGGTACGGCTGGCTGCCGGAACCCTGTACGGTGCCCTGAATGCCCTGTGCGAAAAGGGGTGGATCTTTCCCCTGCCCATGGAAAGCGGGAGCCGCAAAAAAGAATACCAATTGACCTCCGCCGGGCTGAAGGTGCTCAAACAGGAGCTGGTCCGGCTGGAGGAGCTTGCTGCCAATGGCCGCGCCATTTTACAGGAGGAACAGGTATGAGTGAAACAAAAACGCTGCATCGGAATTTCTGGGTCTGGGAATTTGAAAAAGAAGAACGCTGGCTCAACGAAATGGCGCAGGAGGGCTGGGCCCTGCAGAATGCCGGGTTCTGCACCTACACCTTTGAAAAGACGGAACCCGGCCAGTACATCATCCGGCTTGCCATGCTGGACAGTTCCCCGGATTTTGAAAGTTTCATGGGAGAGTTGGAAGCACAGAGCGTTGGGCATTGCTTCAGTTGGGGATATTTCCGCCGCAGCGCCCAGCTAGGTCCCTTTGATATGTTTTCGGATGTGGATTCCCGTATCTCCCACCTGAACAAAATTGGACAGATGGTGAGGCTGCTCTGTCTGGCAAACCTTCTCATCGGCGTTACCAACACCTTCAGTGGTGCATCGCTGGCATGGCTGAACCTGCTTTGCGCCACGTTTTTGGCCTACGGGCTGGGACGTATCAGCAGCAAACGAGAGAGTCTGGTGGAAGAACGTCAGCTCCACGAGTGATTTTTTCTCCTTGATGCGCAGGATCTTCAGAGTTTTCAAAAAGTTCATTTTTACCCGCTTGCATTCCGATGCAGGCGGGTATATTATTGTCATCAGCAAATAGTTATCATGTGTTAAGTATTTGTATCTGTTAAGTGATAAGGAGGGATCGTATGCCGCAGAAGAGCGCGCCGGAACTGTTCGCCGTGGTCCATTATCTGCATCGGCTGAGCACAGAAGGCAAACGCGGTGCCAAAATGGCACTGGAAAGCTGCCCCAAGTGTCATTTCATCATGCTGGAAGGTGTGCTGATGACCATTGAAGAACATGGCCAGAACGGCTCTATCTATGTTTCTGATCTGGCCGCCGCTGTCAAACAGCCCCTGCCCGCTGTTTCCCGCGCGCTGCGCCAGCTGGAGCAGGATGGACTCATTGAGCGGATCACAGACCCCCATGACCGCCGCAAAACGCTGGTGCGCCCCACGGAAAAGGGACTGGATGCCAGCCGCCAGGCCGAGGCCGCCATCAGCCGTTACTTTGAGCGGGTCATCTGCCGCATTCCGGAAGAGCAGCGGGAGCAGCTGTTCTCCCTGACCGGTGTACTGCTGGAGGCTGTGGAAGCGGAAAATGCGGAGCAACAAGCAAAATTGAAGGGAGAAAACGAAAATGGGTAAAATTTTCAAGCAGCTGGCCCGCCACTGGGCCGCCTGCCTTGCTGTGGTGGCTCTGCTGTTCGTGCAAGCCTACTGCGACCTTTCCCTGCCGGATTACACGAGCAGGATCGTGGACACCGGCATCCAGCAGGGCGGCATTGAAAGCCCCCTGCCGGAGACTGTGCGCCAAAGCACACTGGATGCCCTCTCGCTTTTGATGAGCGAAGAGGATGCGGATGCACTGCAGAATGCCTACGGATATTATCTTCAGGACGATGGTGTTCTGAAGCTCCGCAGTGACCTGACCGATGCCGAGCGCACCGCTCTGGAGGAGGCCGTTACCACACCGGATATCGTGCTGTATATGGCGGCGGCGCAGAATGCCAACGCCCCTGCCGGGCAGAACGCTGCCGCCATGGCTCCGCTGTCCGGCTACCAGAGCGAGGACGAGACTGCTGGGGATGAAGCAGAAACCATGACAGCTGCTCCCGCGGCGGAAGATCTGGATGCCGTCTGTGCCCAGTTCGCAGCCATGGCCCAGATGCCCGGTTTTTCCCGGGAAATGATCCAGCAGCAGCTGGCCAGCGCCATGGAACAGGTGGACGAGACCACCCTTTCCAGCATGGCAAGTCAGGCCACCCTGCTGGTCAGCCTGGAATATGAGGCACAGGGCGTTTCCCATGATGTACAGATGGCCTACCTCTTCCGGGTGGGTGGCCAGATGCTGGCCCTGACCCTGCTGATGGTGGTCGTTGCCATTCTGGTGGGCCTGATTGCCTCCCGCGTCTCAGCTTCCATCGGCCGGGAGCTGCGCAGAGAGACCTTCTCCTCGGTCATCCACTTTTCCAACGCTGAGATCGAGAATTTCTCCACCGCTTCCCTGATCACCCGCACCACCAACGATATCCAGCAGGTGCAGTTCACCTGTGTCATCCTGCTGCGCATGGTGGCCTACGCTCCCATTCTGGGCATCGGCGGCGTGATGCACGTCACCCAGGGCAACACCGGCCTTGCCTGGATCATCGTGCTGGACGTGGCCGCTTTGCTTCTGCTCATCACGGTTCTGATGAGCGTCGCCATGCCCAAGTTCAAAATCATGCAGACCCTGGTGGACAAGCTGAACCTCGTCAGCCGCGAGATCCTGACCGGCGTGATGCCAGTGCGTGCATTCAGCCGCGAATCCTTTGAGGAAAAGCGTTTTGATGCTGCCAGCCGGGAGCTGATGGGCACCCAGCTGTTCACCAACCGCGCCATGGTGGCCATGATGCCCTTTATGACCCTGATCATGAACGGCACCAGCCTGCTCATCGTCTGGTTCGGCGGCAAGGCCATGGACAACGGCACCATGCAGGTGGGCGAGATGATCGCATTCATCACCTACACCATGCAGATCGTCATGTCTTTCCTGATGCTGGCCATGGTGGCCGTGATGCTTCCCCGTGCCGGTGTGGCTGCTGACCGTATCGACGAGGTCTGCCGCACCAAGGCTTCCATCCATGATCCCGACGCTGCCACCGCAAAGCCCGCCCTTGAAAAGAAGGACTGGGATGGCGTGGTCCGGTTCGAGGATGTCAGCTTCCGCTTCCCCGGTGCCGACAGCGACGCGCTGGAGCACATCAGCTTTACCGCAAACCCCGGCGAGACCACAGCCATCATCGGCTCCACCGGCTGCGGCAAATCCAGCCTGCTCAACCTCATCCCCCGCTTTTATGATGTCACCGGCGGCCGCGTGACCATTGATGGCATCGATGTGCGGGAGATGCCGCAGGAGCAGCTCCACAGCCTTTTGGGCTATGTTCCCCAGAAGGGCATTCTGTTCAGCGGCACCATCGAGAGCAACCTGAAATTCGGCGGTGCGCAGATCACCGATGCGGGCATGAAGAAGGCGGCTTCCATCGCACAGGCCACCGAGTTCATCGACGCAAAGCCCGAGGGCTATGCAAGCCCCATTGCACAGGGCGGCTCCAATGTATCCGGCGGCCAGAAGCAGCGGCTCTCCATCGCCCGCGCCATTGCCAAGGATCCGAAGATCTATCTGTTCGACGACAGCTTCTCTGCCCTTGACTACAAGACGGATGTCACCCTGCGCCGTGCGCTGAAGGAAGAGACCGACAACGCCACCGTGATCATCGTGGCACAGCGCATTTCCACCGTCCTTCACGCCAACCAGATCCTGGTGCTGGACGACGGCAGGCTGGTGGGCAAGGGCACTCACGCGCAGCTCATGGCCACCTGCCCTGAATATCAGGAGATCGCCAGGAGCCAGCTGAGCCAGAAAGAGCTCAACCTGCAGGACCTGAACACCGGAAAGGAGGATGAGTGATATGCCGAGACCCGGAAAACAGACCACCGAGCGCGCCAAGGATTTCAAGGGCACTCTGCGGCAGCTCCTCAGCGCATTGAGCCAGTATAAGCTCTCCCTCATCGTTGTGATGGTCTTTGCCATCCTTTCCACCATCTTCAATATCGCAGGCCCTAAAATTCTGGCCAAGGCCACCACGGCCCTTGCCACCGGCTGGATCGCCAAGCTGCGGGGGATCGGCGGCATCGACTTTGCCTACATTGGTAAGATCCTGCTCATCCTGCTGGCCATGTACCTCTGCTCCGCGGCATTCAGCTTTATCCAGGGCTGGCTGATGACCGGCCTTTCCCAGAAGGTCTGCTATGATTTCCGCCGCCAGATCAGCGAGAAGATCAACCGCCTGCCGCTGGCCTACTTTGAAAAGCGGACGGTCGGCGAGGTGCTCTCCCGCATCACCAACGATGTGGACACCCTGGGCCAGAGCCTGAACCAGAGCGTGACCCAGCTCATCACCAGCATTACCACCATGATCGGCGTGTTGATCATGATGCTGTCCATCAGCCCCAAAATGACTCTGATCGCACTGCTCATCCTGCCAGTCTCTCTGGTGCTGGTGATGCTGGTGGTCAGGTTCAGCCAGAAATACTTCAAGGCCCAGCAGGCCACCCTGGGCGTTGTGAACGGTCAGGTGGAGGAGGTCTACTCCGGCCACAACGTCATCAAGGCCTTCAACCGTGAGGCCGCCGTGCTGGAGGACTTCAACGCCGCCAACGACAAGCTGTTTGAATCCGCCTGGAAGAGCCAGTTCCTCTCCGGCCTGATGCAGCCCATTATGAACTTTGTGGGCAACCTGGGCTATGTGGCTGTCGCCATCGTTGGCAGCATTTTTGCCGCCAACGGCATCATCACCATTGGCGATATCCAGGCTTTTATCCAGTATGTCCGCAATTTCACCCAGCCCATCCAGCAGCTGGCACAGGTGTCCAACATGCTGCAGAGCATGGCCGCCGCTGCCGAGCGCGTGTTCGAGTTCCTGAACGAGCCCGAAGAGGATCAGCTGGCCGACCCTGCCCGCCGGGCAGACCCTGCCTGCATCGATGGTCAGGTCACCTTTGACCACGTCCGGTTCGGTTATGTGCCCGAAAAGACCATCATCCACGATTTCAGCTGCAATGTGCAGCCCGGCCAGAAGGTCGCCATCGTCGGCCCCACCGGTGCCGGCAAGACCACCATGGTCAAGCTGCTTATGCGGTTCTACGATGTAGATTCCGGCTCCATCACCCTGAACGGCCACGACATCCGCGACTTTGACCGCAGTGCCCTGCGCGAGGGCTTCGGCATGGTGCTGCAGGACACCTGGTTGTTCAAGGGCACCATCATGGAGAACATCCGCTATGGCCGTTTGGATGCCACCGACGAAGAGGTCATTGCCGCCGCCAAGGCCGCCAATGCCGACCACTTCATCCGCACCCTGCCCGGCGGCTACCAGATGGAGCTGAACGAGGACGCTTCCAACGTCAGTCAGGGCCAGAAGCAGCTGCTGACGATCGCCCGGTCCATTCTGGCCGACAACCGGATCCTGATCCTGGACGAGGCCACCAGCAGTGTGGACACCCGCACCGAACAGCGCATCCAGACTGCTATGGACAACCTGATGCGGGGCCGTACCAGCTTCGTCATTGCCCACCGCCTGTCCACCATCAGGGATGCAGACCTCATCCTTGTCATGCGGGACGGCGACATTGTGGAGCAGGGCACCCACGACCAGCTCATTGAGGCCGGCGGTTTCTACGCTGACCTGTACAACAGCCAGTTTGAGGATGTTGTGGATTAAGCCACGCTCCCTTCTTTGAAAAAGGCTCAGGTTTCGATCAAAAACCTGAGCCTTTTTCTTTTGTCAATTCCTACCGGATGTGCTATACTTATTTTTGTGTCTTGAAGTAGGAAAGGAGTAACCACTCATGGAAACCACTCAAAAGCCCTACGCATTCAGCCGCAAGGTATTCTGCGAGGGGATGCGGGATGGTGTGCCCATTGCGCTGGGCTATTTTGCCGTCTCGTTCTCATTGGGCATTGCAGCCCGCAATGCGGGGCTGACCCCCATTCAGGGCTTTTTTGCAAGCCTGTTCAACAATGCTTCTGCCGGTGAGTATGCAGCCTTTTCGCTGATTGCTGCCGGTGCCACCTATCTGGAAGTTGCCATCATCACCCTGATTGCCAACGCGCGCTACCTGCTGATGAGCTGTGCTCTGGCCCAGAAATTTGCCCCAGGCACGCCGTTCTTCCACCGGCTCATCATCGGCTACGATGTCACCGACGAGCTGTTTGGCATCACGATTGCACGGCCCGGCTATCTGAACCCGTTCTACACCTACGGTGCCATTGCGCTGGCGGCCCCCGCCTGGGCCATGGGCACAGCGCTGGGCATCATTGCAGGCAATCTGCTGCCCGTGCGTGTGGTCAGCGCCCTGAGCGTGGCCCTGTACGGCATGTTCCTGGCCATCATCATTCCCCCCGCCCGGAAGAACAGGGTCGTTGCCGTGCTGGTGATGCTGAGCTTTGCCCTGAGCTTTGCCTGCGGCTGCCTGCCCGGCATTGCTTCCCTTTCGGACGGCACCCGCACCATCCTGCTGACGGTGCTGATCTCCTGCGGGGCAGCCGTTCTGTTCCCTGTTACACCCGAAGCACCGGAAACTGCCGGAACTGAGGAGGTGCAGGCATGACCTACAATAATTGGGTCTATATCGCCGTGATGGCCGCCGTTTCTTACGCCATCCGTGTGCTGCCGCTGACCCTTATCCGCAAACCCATCCGGAACCAGTTCATCCAGTCCTTCCTCTACTATGTGCCCTATGTGACGCTGGCCGTGATGACCTTCCCGGCCATCATCAACGCCACCCAGAGCCCCATTGCCGGTGCAGCCGCGTTGGTAGTGGGCATCGCCGCCGCATGGTTCGGAGCCAGTTTGTTTCAGGTGTCCGTCTCCTGCTGTGCCGTGGTTCTTGTGCTGGAACTGTTTTTGGTGCACTGAGCTTTCTGCCGCTGTGGTTCTGGGTAGGCCATGGCGGCTTTTTGGTCTTTGAAAATTTTTTCGGAAAACTTGTAACGTTCCGGCGGTTTTGCCGTCTTATGGGCGAACCGGTTCCAAAACACGCCAAAAAGGAGGGATGCGCACATGGAGCACCGCAGTTTTGAGCAGATTTATCTGCAGTATTACAAGCCCGTGTACGCTTACCTGATGACATTGTGCCAAAACGAGGAACTGGCAGCAGAACTGACCCAGGAGACCTTTTACAAGGCGCTGGATGCCATTGACGGGTTCAAGGGCGGCTGTGCACTGAATGTCTGGCTGTGTCAGATTGCCAAAAACACCCTGACGGATACATACCGGCGGCAGAAGCGGGAACTGCCCCCGCTGGACGACACTCTGACGGATGTGCCCAGCCCCGCCCCCCTGCCGGGGGAGGAACTGGAGCAGCGGGAAGGAGCACTGAGCCTTTACCAGAAGCTTCATGCCCTGCCCGAACCGTACCGGGAGGTGTTCTGGCTGCGGGTCTACGGCGAACTGACCTTTGCAGAGATCGCCGCACTGCACCACAAGACCGAAAGCTGGGCGCGGGTGACCTTTTACCGCGCCCGAATGAAAATGAAGGAGGCCATCTTATGAAACTACCCTGCTACCTGGTTCAGGACCTTCTGCCCCTTTATAAAGATCACGTCTGCGACGAACAGACTTCCGCCGATGTGGCAGAGCACCTGAGCGACTGTGCCGCCTGCTCTGCCCTGCTGGCTGAAATGGACGCCCCGCCCCAGGAAACTGCGGTACAGGAAGAGCAGGCCGCTGAGGCCGCTGAGGCCCTGAGCACCGTAAAAAAGAATCTGCGCGCCCGGCAGGTAAAAATCACGCTGGCCGCTGTGGGCGGACTGCTGGCCCTGATCTGCGCTTTCTTTGGCTGGCGCTACTGGATGATGCACTCTTATGTGGACCTGCCGGTCGAAGATCTTGTAGTAGAAGAGACCCATGAAGTACTTCCCTCTGATTCCTACGGGTCTATCCATACCATTCAGAAAAATGCAGTCAGGAATGCAAAGACAGGAGTTTATTACACCACAGTCGGCTATCAGGTACGTTATTACAGGGACACCCCCATTGTGTTCCTGAGCGTCACACAGACCCGGTGGGAAGCCCTGATGCGCACGTTCAGTAAAAACAACGAGCCTATCTGGTTTGAGGTTTCAAGTCCTTACACGCTGTTTGTTACGCGGGACACCTATTTGACCCTGCGGGCTGCCCGGCTCATGCCAGAGCAGGATGAACTGATTGACATTCTGGCAGATGATGCAACGCTGACCCGTTACGATGGCGGTTTCTCGTGGACTGATACTTCCAAGACCATCAGCATTCTTTTAGAACAAGTGCGTTTTGCAAAAGTACGCGCAAGGAAAACATCATGAAAAAAATCTTAATTTCCGGCTCCTCCGGCTTTGTGGGTTCCCGGGTACTGCACCAGTGGCAGGGCCGTGCAGAGCTTTTCTCCTTCCCGCGCGGATCTCTGGCTGCTGCCGATGAATCCGCCATTCGCCGTTTTGTGGAAACCGTGCAGCCGGATGTCATCCTGCATCTGGCGGCATTGTCCGATACCGGCTACTGCCAGCAGCACCCGGAGGAATCCCGGCGTGCCAACGTCGAATTGCCTGTCTGGATGGCAAAGGCTGCACAAGACACCGGGGCCAAACTGATCTCATTCAGCTCGGATCAGGTGTACGCAGGTGTGACCCAGCCCGGCCCCCTGCCCGAAACGCTGCCGCTCTCCCCCGCCAATACCTATGGCCGCCACAAGTTGGAGGCCGAGGAGCAGGTCCTTGCGCTCTGCCCGGAGGCGGTGCTTCTGCGGGCTCCGTGGATGTACGATCTGCCCGGCGATGGCCTGCCCCTCCGGGGCAATCTGCCGCTGAACCTGCTGCAGGCCGCACAAAACAGTACTCCCGTTCGCTTTTCGCCACACGATCACCGGGGTGTCAGCTGGGTGCGGGAGGTGGTGGAACAGCTCTTTCCCGCCTTGCAGCTGCCCGGCGGTGTGTACAATTTTGGCAGCGGGAACGATGCCGACATGGTCACAACGGTCCGGCAGTTTGCCGAAGCGCTGGGCGTGCAGGTGCAGTTCGAGCCTGCTGATTTCTCCCGCAACCTTGTGATGGACAGCTCAAAGCTGGCCGCACAGGGGATTCGATTCCATGATACATTGAGCAGTTTTGAAGGCTGTTTGAGGTTTTATCAAAAATAAGAACGACCCGCTCCGCCAATGCTCCGCATTGCCACCTCTCCCAAAGGGAGAGGCAATTGCAGCTTCGAGGTAAGATTCTGCAAATCAGCAGTTTTCTTCCTGTCAGATGCGTTGGCTCCCCATTCGGGGGAGCTGGCACGCGTCAGCGTGACTGAGAGGGTCGTTTTATGTTACAGCAGAATACAGATCAATCCGGTGCAGCCATCGTTGATGACCTGTTCCAGCGTTTCCTGCAGGCGGGTGCGGGCTTCCTGCGGCATGTGGAGGAGCTTGTTCTGCAGTCCCTCATTCACCAGTTCATGCAGGCTCTTGCCAAAGATGTTTGATTCCCACAGCCTCTCCGGGTCGGCTTCAAAATCACCCAGCAGACTCTGCACCAGATCCTCGCTCTGCTTCTCGGTGCCCACAATGGGGCTGATTTCGGTGTGGATGACGGCTTTCATCATATGGATAGAGGGTGCGCTGGCTTCCAGCCGGACACCGTACCGCCCGCCCTGCCGGACGATCTCCGGTTCCTCCAGCGAGAGCTCCTCAATGCTGGGCATCACGATGCCGTAGCCGGTGGCTTCCACCTGTTCCAGTGCACTGCGGATCTTCTCGTACTCCCGTTTTGCCCGGGAAAGCTCAATGATGCAGGGCATCAGGCCTGCTTCGTCGCCAATTTCCAGCCCCGTCTGCTCACTGAGGACGCGGTAGAACACCTCCGGCTTCAACAGAACGGTCACCCGCACCACGCCGTCGGAAAGGTTCATGCCGCTCAGGGCGGACTCCTGCACCGAATCCCCGGCCAGCGCCCCGGCACTGTTCTGGGCCGGAACATCCTTCATCCGGCTGATCTTCTCTGAAAACTGGAGCGCCGCCGTGTAGATCTCGTTCTGGAGCCAGTGGCCCTTTTCCAGCATCGTCACCCAGCGGGGGATGGCAAAATCCAGCTCCCGTACCGGAAATTCGTAGAGGACACGCTGCAGGATGGACAGCAGGTCGTCTTTCTGCAGATCCAGACAGCTCACCGGCAGGACCGTGCGTCCGTAGGCTTGTTCCAGCTCTGCGGCCAGTGACTTTGTCTCCGGAGCATCCGGGCGGGTGCTGTTGAGCAGGATGACAAAGGGTTTGCCCAGCGCTTCCAGCTCCTCCACCACCCGCTTTTCGGCGGGCAGGTAGTTTTCCCGGGGGATCTCGCTGATGGAGCCATCGGTGGTGACCACGATGCCGATGGTGGAGTGATCCCGGATGACCTTGCGGGTGCCGGTCTCAGCGGCAAGGTCAAAGGGGATCTCTTCCTCGAACCAGGGGCTTTTGACCATGCGGGGCTTCTCGTCTTCCTCGTGGCCCATGGCTCCCTCCACCATATAGCCCACACAGTCGATGAGCCGGATGCGGCACTCCCCACCGCCCTCCAGTTGGAGCGGCACGGCCTGCTCCGGGATGAACTTCGGCTCTGTGGTCATGATCGTTCGCCCTGCCGCCGACTGCGGCAGCTCATCTCGGGCCCGGAGCTTTGCGTCCGCCGGGCCGATGGCAGGCAGCACCAGCTGCTCCATAAACTGCTTGATGAGGGTGCTCTTGCCGGTGCGCACCGGCCCCACCACGCCAATCAGGATCTCCCCGCCGGTGCGTGCCCCGATCTCCCGGCAGACAGTGGCTTCCAAACACTCCTGTTTTTCCAAATTGCTCTCTCCTCTCTCCCGTCCGCACCGGGCGGCAAGGCCGCACCTTCTGCGTCTGCTTCTCGGAAACAGTCTATTCGGACAGGCGGCAGGATATGAGCGGCACCTAGCGAAAAAGCGTCGGTTGACGGAAAAATCCCTCTGCGCTACAATAGAGAAAAATTGAGCAGAAAGGTGGAACGCAGATGGAGTGGAAGGTTTATTTTGAGGACAATCCGGGCTGTCACCGCCCGCATCGGGGCCGCCCCGGGCAGGAAGTGTCCTGCGGGGCACACTCGGTGTGGGGCGGGCAGCATTTCATCATCCCGGCGATTTACCTTTGTGGAAAAGGGCTGGTTGTAGACATCTGCCGCCGGGTGGAGCGTGAGGCGATCGAAGCGCATTACCAGAAGTTGGCCGCTTATGAAGGGATGGATATTGACGAATGCCCGCCGGAAGTTGTCGAACTGGCCGAAGCCGAGGACCCGTTTGGTTCTTTTGACTATCTGCCAAGTGTAGCCATCAACGGCAAAACCGCGGAGTACAGCCGCGGTGCCGGGGAATATTATAACCCCCTCCGCTCCGAAGAGGAGATCGTTTGCAGCGGTGAACAGGCGGCGCGGGACATCGTGAAGCACTACGGGCTTGACCCGGAACAGGGCTGGGATCTCCGGCAGTGGAGCTTTCCCTGGGCGACAAAGCATAGGCCGGCCCACATCACCAGCCTGACACTGACCCTCACCCAGCGGGAACAGCCTGCCGAAGCGGTGCAGTTCACGGCAGCGCCCGGAAAGGTCGTGGAGTTTGCCCACCCCGTCACCGGTGTGCCCTGCGTGCTGACGGTCAAAGACCTGAAACCGGCCCGGCTGCCGGAGAATGACCTCCCCCACATGGGGCCGCCCATGGAATGGCCCCGGGAATTTGTGGAAATGACTTACACCCTGACCCCCGCCGTGACCACCGGCTGGGTGCAGGTGAACGACTGCGCCTCTAGTGATAAGCCCATCCGGAAAAGCGACGCACCCACGGAAGATGGAGCCATTGGCATCATCGGCGGGGCAGACGGCCCGACCGCAATCTTTGTGAGCGGAAAGCAGCAGGGTGATACCCGCACCGCCTGTTCCTCGCTCCACTTTGCGCCGGTGGAACCGGAAAATATCCGGTGGAAGGTGACCTACTACCAGAAGCAGTTCCCGGATGAAACTATAGCGCTGTTATAACGAAAAGACAGGCGGCTCCAACCAAAGTTGGATGCCGCCTGTCTTGCTGTTCAGATCAGCTTGATGGCCACCGCCTCGCTGGTGCGGTCCTGGGCTTCGTTGGTATGCTCGGGGTCATCCAGCATATAGCGGAGCAGAAGCACCTCGCCCACATAAAGCACCGCCACCTTGATGGGGATGCTGCCGGAATCCAGCGGGCTTTCCTGCGCGCCGCACCGCAGCACCACATCTGCCATGGCTGCGCCGGGCGAATCCTCATAATGGGTGAGCAAAATGATCTTTGCGCCGGATGCCTTGGCCGTGCGCAGCGTTTCCAGCATATCGCGGGTCGCGCCGGAATAGGAGATGAAGAGCACCACATCCTCCGGGCCCATCAGGCTGGCAGCCAGGATCTGCAGATGACTGTCACCTGCAGTGCGGAACTTATTGGACAGGCTGGAAAAGCGGGCGCAGATATCGTTGGCCAGCAGCATACTGCCGCCCTGACCCAGGCAGAACACCTGCCGCGCCGCACGCATCAAATCCACAGCCTGCTCCACGGCTTCGGGCGAAAGAGAATTCTGGGTGCCGTTGATGGCAGTGAGAAACAGGCCGCTGGCGTGCTCACACAGGCTGGCGGTGGTAGCGCCCGGCTCCGGCTCATGCTGGTTGACCAGCGCACCGGTGGCGTTGGCCTGCGCCAGCGAAATGCGCATCTCATGGTAGCCCTCAAAACCCAATGCCCGGCAGAAGCGGAACACCGTTGCCTCTGCTACCTTGCATTCCCGCGCAAGGGAGGAAATGGAAAGGTACTGTGCCTCGTCGGCATGGTGGACAAGGTAATCTGCTACAGCACGGCCAGATTTTGTCAGTTCGTCCTGCCTTTGCTGCAGCAGCTCCCAGAAGTTTGTGGTCGTAGACATGATGGTCTCCTTTTTCCTGCTCCATTTCCCGCCGGAAGGGCCGGCCGCACACGCCAACACCATTGTCGGGAAGTTTTCCTTTAAGAAAAGTATAAAAGAATCCCCGCCGCTTGGCAAGAGGGGCTTTGACTACAAATTCAGGTTCGTTTCTGTGCAGAGCGCCCAAATCCGCCGCATTAGTACGACTTATTTGTGAAAATCCTTTTCAATTTGCCGGATTTCCTGCCATTTTTTGAGTGAAAACTATTTTCACTAGCGAAAAATGTGATTTTTCTATAATGGTTACAAAATAGCTACAACTTTCAAAATTTCCATGAATCATGCCCAAAAGGTCGGTCTTTTCACTAAAATTGTGCGACATCCACAAGAAAAGTCTTTCATTATTGGGCAGACAGCCGATAGACAAAATGAAAATATTTTTCTATAATAAGGCCAATAGAAGCGGTTCCCACACGAGGGCCGCAGAGCAGAATCGCACTACATCAATGAGTAAGGAGAAGTTTCTTATGAAAAGCAGTATCTCTCGCCGCTCTTTCCTGAAGGCCGTGGGTGCCCTGAGTGCAGCCGGTGCGCTTGCCGCATGCGGCGGCAGCTCCTCCAGCAGCACTGCTGCTTCCTCCACTGCAGCTTCTGCAGCGGCAAGCACCGCAGCTGGCGCAAACATCAAGCTGTGGACATACCCCATCGGCGGCTGGGGCAAGGACGAGACTGTGCAGGAGCTGATCTCCAGCTTCAACGCAAAATATCCCGACATCAAGGTCACCGTTGAGTACCTGGATTACACCAATGGTGATGACCAGGTCAACACCGCCATTGAGGGCGGCAGCGCACCCGACCTGATCATGGAAGGTCCCGAGCGTCTGGTTGCCAACTGGGGCAAGAAGGGCGTTATGGCTCCCCTGAACGACCTGTGGACCGACGATGCCAAGAAGGACATCTACGCTTCCGTTGAGTCTGCCTGCAGGAACGATGCCGGCGACTACTATGAGTATCCCCTGTGCATGACCGCACACTGCATGGCCGTGAACATGACCAAGGTCAAGGAAGTGGGCGCAGACCAGTACATTGATACTGATAAGCACACCTGGAGCACCGACGGCTTCCTCAAGACCGTTGATGCACTGTACAATGGCGGTTATGAGAATGTTGCAGCCATCTACTGCAGCGGCCAGGGCGGCGACCAGGGCACCCGCGCGATCATCAACAACATGTACGGCGGCACCTTCACCGATGCTGAGCACACCAAGTACACCGCTGACTCCCCCGAGAACATCAAGGCCATCCAGGCTCTGTACGATGCCAAGGGCGTGAACTTTGACGCTTCCATCAACGGCGGCGAGGAGATCACCCTGTTCCGCAACGGTACCCTGCAGATGGCATTCTGCTGGAACATTGCGCAGCAGCTGAACTCCGACAACAACGATGTCGGCCTGACCAACAGCGGCGACGAGATCTTCCCCATGGCCTTCCCCACCGAGAGCGGCGATCCCAAGCTGTGCGGCGGCATCTGGGGCTTCGGCATCTTCGACAACGGCGACGAGGCCAAGATCGAGGCCGCCAAGACCTTTATCGACTTCATCGCTGCTGACCCCGACCAGGTTGGCGCAAGCGTTCTGGCTTCCACCTACTTCCCCGTTCGTGAGAGCGTTGGCGATATCTATGCCGGCAACGACATTATGAGCGAGTACACCAAGTTCATGGGCTTCCTGGGCGATTACTACCAGATCACCCCGGGCTGGGCAACTGCTCGTACCGAGTGGTGGAACATGCTGCAGCGCGTTGGCACCGGCGAGCCCGTTGAGCAGGCCGTTGCTACCTTTGTTGAGAACGCAAATGCTGCCGCTGCTGCCGAGGCATAAGCGCACCACCTGAGTTTTTCATCGCAACGTTATAAACCTTGCCCCTTCCTCGATAATCCCGGCGAGGGAGGGGCATTCTTTTTGCAAGTTCCGTCGGGAGCCGGTCATTTTACCGGAGCTAAACGAAAGGTTTGGTGATTTTCTTGGCTGCTACCACCGTAAAAGTCAAAGAGCCAAAGCGCAGCCGCGCACTGGTCCGGCAGGAGACCATCGCATCCTACCTCTTCCTTCTGCCCAGCCTGATCTTCTTTCTGGGGTTCGTCATCTACCCCATGATCCTCTGCGTGGTCACGAGCTTCTTTGATTCCACCATGAACCGCGCCGATGTCTTTGTCGGCCTTGCAAACTACAAAGAGTTGTTCGCCGATAAGATCTTCCTGGGCGCTCTGAAGAACACATTCATCATTGTCATCGTATCGGTGCCCGTGACCTGCGCCTTCTCGCTGTGGGTCAGCTCTGCCATCGTAGATCTGCCCGAGTGGGCCACCAGCCTTTTCCGCTGCGTGTTCTACCTGCCCGTTGTCACCGGTTCCGTTGCCGTTACCGTTGTCTGGAAGTGGATGTACAACAATTACTACGGTATCTTCAACTATCTGGGCAAGACGCTGGGTCTGATCGACAAGAACATCAACTGGCTGGGCGACGAGCGGTTCGCTCTGGGCTGCATCATCCTCATCCTGCTGACTACCTCCGTAGGCCAGCCCATTGTTCTGTATGTTTCTGCCCTGGGCAACGTGGATCAATCCATTGTAGAAGCTGCTGAAGTGGACGGCGCGACCGATTTCCAGTGCTTCTGGAAGATCAAGTGGCCCGCCATCATGCCCACCACCCTGTACATCCTGGTCATCACCACCATCAACTCCTTCCAGTGCTTTGCGCTGATCCAGCTGCTGACTTCCGGCGGCCCCAACCACAGCACCGATACCATCATGTACTACATCTACTACACCGCGTTCAAGCTGTACCGCTACGGCTATGGCAACGCCATGGGTGTTGTGCTTGCCATCATCATTGCCATCCTGTCTGCTATCCAGTTCAAGGTTGGCAACCAGAACAATTGAGGAGGTGCGTAACAATGAGTGCAACTGCTGCAACCGCAAAAAAGCAAAAGCCCTTGAAGCGTCACCCCAGCAAGCTCAAGCAGGCCAGCGCCTATACCATCCTGACCCTGATCCTGATCAGCATCGTGGCCGTGACCTTTGCGTTCCCGCTGTACTGGATCATCACCGGTTCCTTCAAAACCGGTGCAGCCATCAACTCCACCACCCCCGAGTGGTGGCCCCATGAGTGGGTGCTGACCAACTACCAGAAGCTGTTTGCCGGAAAGAGCGCTCCGCTGTGGCAGCTGGCCATCCCCTTCAGTGCACGCTTCAGTGCCGACGGCGAGCCCATCTACTTCTCGGTGGGCCCCACCGCTCCTGCTGCCCTGCGCTGGATGATCAACACCGTGTTCATGGCTGTTGTCTCCATGATCCTGACCTGCATCACCGCCGCCATGGCCGGTTATGCACTGGCTAAGAAGCGCTTTGTGGGCCGTCAGCTCCTGTTCACCCTGATCGTGTGCGCAATGGCTCTGCCCAAGCAGGTCATTCTGATTCCCCTGCTGCGTGAGATGAGTGCCCTGAACCTCTACAACACCATCTGGGCCGTCATCTTCCCCATTGTCGGCTGGCCATTCGGTGTCTTCCTGATGAAACAGTTCAGCGAGGGCATCCCCACAGAAATGCTGGAGGCCGCCCGCATTGACGGCGCAAGTGAAGCCAAGACCTTTATCAGCATCGTGCTGCCCATGGTCAAGCCGGGCATCGGTGCTCTGGCCATCTTCACCTTTATCAACAGCTGGAACGATTACTTTATGCAGTTGATCATGCTGTCCAGCACCAGCAACCTGACCATTTCTCTGGGCATTGCAAAGCTGCAGGCGGAGAACAGCACCGACTTCGGTCTGATCATGGCAGGTGCCGCACTGGCTGCTGTGCCTATCATCATCATCTTCCTCA